>JMBV01000072.1_pt1 | contig 38541 bp, 60 predicted proteins | sample 616531 | NCBI WGS metagenome assembly JMBV01 (sample SAMN02727904, study PRJNA239997) | anaerobic digester metagenome | biome: anaerobic digester; isolation source: mesophilic anaerobic digester inoculated with municipal waste water sludge... | place: Germany: Bielefeld University, CeBiTec ...
TTTTGTTAAATTATTATTTATTAACTAGCATATGCTACACTTCGTTTTTCTCTTATAACAGTAACTTTAATAACACCAGGGTATTGAACTTTTTCTTCGATTTGAACAGCAATATCATGAGCTAATTTTTCAGCTATAGAATCATCTACTTTATCTGGCTGAATGATAACTCTCAGTTCTCTTCCAGCTTGAATTGCATAAGCCTTATCAACATGTCTGAAACTCTTTGCAATTTCTTCGAGTTGCTCGATTCTCCTTATATAATTTTCTAAAGTTTCTTTTCTGGCTCCTGGTCTAGAAGCGGATAGTGCATCGCTTGCTGCGACTAAGACTGCTTCCGGTGTCATTGGGTCAACTTCATCATGATGATATTGAATTGCATTCACTACTTCCATTTTTTCTCCATACCTTCTTGCAATCTGACCTCCAACTAATGCATGCGACCCTTCAACTTCATGGTCAACTGCTTTTCCTAAGTCGTGAAATAGAGCAGCTCTTTTGGCTAATTCTACGTTAAGACCTAACTCACTTGCCATAAGCCCAGCAAATTGAGCCACTTCTATGGAATGTTCTAAAACATCTTGTCCATAGCTTGTTCTGAATTTTAGCCTTCCAAGTAATTTTATGATTTCATTATGTGGTTGTTTGATTCCTACCCTTAACACAGCTTCTTTTCCAACTTCTTTAATATATTCCTCAACTTCTTTTTTTTGATTTCTCGTACAGTTCTTCAATTCTTGCTGGATGAATTCTACCATCTGCTACTAACATTTCTAAGGTTCTTTTAGCAATTTCTCTTCTTAAAGGATTAAAAGAAGATATTACCACAATTTCTGGTGTATCATCAATTATTAGATCGGTACCTGTTAGTTTCTCAAAAGTTCGTATATTCCTTCCTTCTCTACCAATAATTCTACCTTTCATGTCATCAGTAGGTAGTGAAACGGTAGAGGTAGTAAGTTCCGCTGTTACATCTGAGGCGTATCTTTGAATAGCTGTAGTAATTACCCATCTTGCATACTTTTTTTGATTCTTCTTCGTAATGTTCTTTAATTTCTTTGAATTTCTGAGCGATTTCTAATTCATATTTTTCCCTTGTTTGTTTTAAGACTATTTCTTTAGCTTCTTCTTCTGAAATTTTTGCAATTTCATTTAATTTGGTTTCTAATTCAACTTCTAGTTGATGGGTATTAGCAATTTGTGATTCTAACTTTTCTTTAAGTTTTTCTATATTTTCTTCTTTTTTTATCTAAAAGCTCTTCTCTTCGAATTAACCTGTCTTCCATGGATTTTAGTTCGTCTCTCTGCTTTTTTTATTTCTAGGTCAAATTGTTCTCGTAACTTTTGTATTTCATCTTTAGCTTGTACAATTTCTTTTTGCCTTAAAGTTTTTGCTTCTTCTTCAGCTTTTTGTAAAAGTTCTTGTATTTCTTTTTGTTTGCTTTCTAATTCAGATTCAAGGTTTGCTTTTTTTCTCTTTTAAAGAACCTATGACTTTTTTTTATTACCAATGTTAATCCCTAAAAATAACGATAAAATAAAAACAAATGCACAAATTATAGTTGTTATAATTAATTCTCCCAATTTTGATCACCTCTCAAGTCTTCTATAACACAGTTTATTATGTCTGGCTCAAAACCTCTTCTATATAAATATTTCCTAGTTTTAAGCTCATCTTTGGTTTTAGTGTAATATTTTCTTGCAATTTCGGTTGCTATTTCATGTAAATCTATTTCATCAGATATTTTATTTAATGCCTTGTCTATGTATTTTTCTTCTACACCTAGCCGTTTTAGTTCGTTTTTTTATGAACATGGGTCCCTTTTTATCAAGGGTTAATTTATCATAACTAAATAAATAAGCGAATAGTTCATCATTTAACAGTCCACTATCTTTGAATTTTTCAATTATTGATAAAGAAGTTTCTTCAGAAAAACCTTTCATTTTTAGCCTTTGAAAAAGTTCTTTTTCTGATCTTATTCTATATTTTATTAAACTCAATGCAGCTTTTCAGCTGCTTTTTCGTCAAAAGGATCAATTTTTGGATTTTTCTTTTTCAACTTTATTTATTTCTCACTCTCTTTTGATTTTTCCTTTTCCTTTTCAGTTTCTTTATTTTTTTTGCTTTATTAGGTTTCTCAAATTTTTCTGTTAGATAATCAGGTACCACGATTCCATGTTTTTTTCTTATTGTATATTCTAGATAATCCAAAATATCAGGATTCTGGATAAGATAAGCAACAGAATTAGTTTTGCCTTGTCCTAAACTTATTTCTTCACCTTTATCATCGATATACGAAAACCATGCACCTTTTCGTTGAATTAAGCCTTCTTCTAAGGCTAAATTGAATATATCGTTTTCCTTTGCAAATCCTCGACCGAATATCATATCAACATTAACTTCTTTAAAAGGCGGGGGGGCAACTTTATTTTTAACAACTTTTAGAACACTCTCATTTCCTATTTGGTCTTTTCCCTCTCTTATTGCTGCTCCCTTTCTAGCTTCAATTCTTATTGTAGAATAGAATTTCAAAGCAATTCCACCAGTAGTTGTTTCAGGATTTCCATATAATACGCCAATTTTCATTCTTATTTGGTTTATGAATATAACAATAGACTTTGATTTACTTACACTGCCAGCTAATTTTCTTAATGCCTGAGACATTAGTCTTGCTTGAAGTCCTACATGTGCATCCCCCATAGAACCTTCGATTTCCGCCTTTGGAACCAAAGCTGCAACTGAATCTACAACGATTATATCCACAATATTAGAGCGAACCAATGAATCAACAATTTCTAAGGCTTGTTCTCCAAAATCGGGTTGAGAAACAATTAATTTATCTACATCAACCCCCCCAAGTTTTTTAGCATATTCTATGTCTAAAGCATGTTCGGCATCTATAAACGCAGCTATTCCGTTCAATTTTTGAACCTCTGCTAGTGCTTGAAGTGCAAGAGTTGTTTTTCCTGATGCCTCATTTCCGTATATTTCAATTATTCTTCCTCTAGGATAACCCCCCCCAATACCTAATGCTATATCAAGAGATAAACATCCTGTAGGAACTACAGAAATATCTCTGTTGTCTAAACCTTTTCCCATTATCATTACAGATCCTGTTCCATGCGTTTTTTTTCAAGCTCTTTGACTAACTTCTCAAGCAAAGCATCTTTATTGATATCTTTAGAATCATCTTTGGCCATTAATTATTACGCCTCCCTCAAAATCAATTGTATACAACTTATTGTACATAGGTCCATTTTTTTTGTCAACTCTGAAGAATATATCTCTATTGAATTGACAAAAACTTTTATTTCTTCAAAACTAGTTGAACTTAAAAGTTCTTTCCAATGTTTAGGATAGTTTTTAACTCTTCCAATAGTGATATGCGGTGTAAAAACATTTTCTTTTACTTCAAACTCACACATTTTGAGAACTTTTTTTATTTCTTCATATAACCCATTTAAGGTGGTATCTTCTCTTATTCCTAGCCATAACACCCTAGGAATAGAGTTCCTTTCAAAAATCCTAATTTTTCAACATAGAAATGAAAGGTTGGAAATCCAGCAAGCCTGTCTCCTATTTTATAAGCTAGCTGAGCTAATTTAGTAATATTCTGATCACCAAGAAAAAAAAGTGTCAAATGGGTATTGCTTGTTTTCGTCCAGGAAGCTCTAAAACCCATTCTTTTTAGTTTTTCTATAAGTTCATCAGAAGTTTTTTTTAACTTTTTGATTGGTTTCGATTGCGATAAATGATCGAACTTTATCTGCATCTAACTGCTGCTTAGTTTTCTTTGACTCAATCATAATAAAGCTCCTCCTTTGTGTTACTTAACTTCGTTAAGCCTCTGTAAATGCTTTCAAATTTTTGATAGTGTAATTTGCAGCAGAGACCAAACTTATGATAAGTGTTAAGTACAACAAGATATTGCTAAGAATATTCCAAAGTTGCAAATAAATCAATACAATTAAGACTATTTCTAGAACTGTTTTTATTTTTCCTAAGATGTCAGCGGGTATAATAATATCTTTACTTGCTAAAAACATTCTAAGACCACTAACATACGTATCTCTGCCAACAATTAATGCTACAAACCATCCAGGAATATTTCCTGTGGTTAATAATGCAATAAAAGTAGAATTTATTAGTATTTTGTCAGATATTTGATCAAGAAATTTGCCAAGATCAGTAACCTGTCCCTTTTTTTTCTAGCAATTAATCCGTCAAATAAGTCTGTTAACGAAGCAACAATGAATACTATTAATGCTGCTATGAAATATTTTTCTCCTAATGCTGTTAGTATAAAGACAGGTATAGCTAGAAATATTCTAGAAAGGCTTAATAAATTGGGAATATTCATTCTCTACTACTTCTCCTTCCAGATCGTATTCATAATTTCCGGTTACTTTTACGTTTACAAACTCCCCCAAGCTTTATCTTTTTCTTGCATTTAAAAAAAGATGTTTCCATCAATCTCTGGAGCATCAAGATAAGTTCTTGCAATATAAACATTATCTTCTTGTTCTTCGACTAATACTTTTAAAGTTTTTCCTACAAAAGAGTTCATAACTTCACTTGATATTTTTTTGTTGAGTGCTCATAAGTTCTTCTTGTCTCTTTATTTTTGTTTCTTCATCTACATGATTTGGCATGTTATATGAAGGTGTATCTTCTTCTTTAGAATAAGTAAAGCTTCCAAGCCTTTCAAACTTTATTTCTTTTACAAAATCTATAAGCTCAAAAAAAATCTTCTTCGGTTTCGCCTGGAAATCCTACCATTAAAGTTGTTCTTATTGCGGATGGATATTTTCTTATTTGCTCTATTAGATTAATTAAATCCTGTTTCTTTTTTTATCCTACCCATTCTGGTTAAAATGTTGGAAGAAATGTGTTGAATAGGTACATCAAAATACTTAACTACTTTATCAGTGTAATGAATGGTTTCAATTATTTCTTTATTTAAAAAAATCTGGGTGTAAATACATTACCCTTATCCAAAACTCACCCTTTATGGTGTTTAACGTTTTTAATAACTCAGGTAGAGCTTGTTTTTGTAATTGTCAACACCATATAAACAGCTATCTTGCGATACTAAAATGATTTCTTTCACACCATTATTAACCAGAAATTCGACTTCTTTTTTAATATCAATTATATCCCGACTTTTTGGTTTACCTTTAAAGGAAGGTATAGAACAAAAAGTGCAATTTCTGTTACATCCATCACCAATTTTAACATATGCATAATATTCAGAAGGCTTAGATCTAGCTTTATATTCATAAATAGTTTCTGGTTCTGTATCTTTGTACATACACACGCCATTTTCTAATTTGTCAACAATAGTATAGGGCGATAATACGCCATAAAGCCCATCAAGCTCGGGTATTTCTTCTAATATTTCTGTATAATACCTTTCTGACAGGCAACCAAATGGAATAACTTTTAAATCTTTTTTTTCATTCTTAAGCATAAGATATTCAAATATCACTTCAATACTTTCTTTTTTGGCGTCTTCTATAAAACCGCATGTATTTATAAAAATATAATTTGCATTTGCAGGATTGGATGTATATTTATAGCCTTTACTTTCCAGTATACCTCTAAGGATTTCTGAATCAGCATCATTTTTTTTGGACAACCTAGTTTCACTATATGGAACCTGTTCATCAATTACCTCCATGAATTCTTTGTTTATAATCACTTTAAAAATTCTAAAACTTATATTCAATTAATAATTTAAAATTTCACTTTTCAAAGATATTATAATTCAAACAAGTGGAGGAAAACTCCACCATTGTACCCTTATAAAATCAATATTTTAATTTCTGTAGATTCAATTTTCTAAACTTTGTAATAATCATGCTAGTTTTAGTTTATCAATTACACTATAATATTTTAGTTAATTGAATTATATCAGATTTTTTTTAAAAAAAGAAGAATATAATTTAATAAATATTATACATATGTATAATATTTATTTTTGCCAACTTTTACCAACAGTTACATCTACTTTTAAAGGAACATCTAATTCTACAGCATTTTCCATGCAATTTTTAACGATTGTTGTGACCTTATCTACAATTTCTTCTGGTAGTTCAATCAATACTTCATCGTGAACTTGCAGTATTAACTTAGCCTCTTTTGGAAGTTCATTATATATATTTATCATCGCCAGTTTCATAATATCAGCTGCACTTCCTTGTATAGGGGCGTTTATAGCGATTCTTTTTAATTCTGACTTAGATGTTTTGATATTTTTTTTAAGAATCGTTTTCTGCCAAAAATTGTTTCTACATATCCATTCTTTTTTTTGCTAATTTTAAACTTTCTTCCTGAATTTCTTTGACTTTTTTTATACGTTTCAAAGTATTTATCAATAAAGTTTTTGGCATCTTCTACAGGTATTCCGAGATTTTCAGATAGGCCATATGCTGATGAGCCATATATTAGAGAAAAATTAACAGTTTTGCCTATTCTTCTCATATTTTGGTCAACATCTTCTAATTTTACACCAAATATTGCAGCAGCTGTTAGTGAATGTACATCTTTATTGTTTTTGAAAGCATCAATTAGAATAGGATCTTTTGTTATATGAGCTAAAACTCTTAATTCTATTTGTGAGTAATCTGCGCTTAATATGCAATAATCTTCTTTTTGGGCTTTTAAGGTTTTCCTAATTCTTTCTCCTTCTTCTTCTCGTATAGGAAGATTTTGTAAATTAGGTTCGCTACTACTTAGTCTTCCGGTTGCTGTTCCGGTTTGATTGAAGGAAGTATGAACCCTTCCCGTCTTTTTATTTACCAATTTAGGGATGGCGATTATATAAGTTGAGAGAAGTTTTTGATACTTTCTATATTCTAGAAGTGTTGCAATTATTGGATGTTCATCTTTTAAAGCTTCTAAAGAATCAGCGTCAGTAGAATATGAACCACTTTTGGTTTTTCTTTTTCCTTTTAAGCCTAAATGATCATAAAGTAATTCTCCAACCTGTTTAGGAGAGTTTGGATTAAAATCATATCCTGCCATTTTTCTCATTTGAGAAAGTAAACTATCTAATTTTTTTTGTTATATTCTTCTTCAAGTTCTTTTAATTCTTTTAAGTCAAAATATACGCCATTTACTTCCATTTCGGAAAGAACATTAATGGTTGGCATTTCAATTTTTTTCAAATAAGGGAATTAAGTCAAATTCTTCTAACTTAGGTTTCAATACTTCAAATAATCTATATGCAATGTCCGCATCTTCTCCGGCATAATCAGCAACTGTTTTCTTGTCCATATCTCCTAAGGTTAATAATTTTAGGTCACTTTTATTATTGTTTCCCATTATTTCTTTATATTTTATTGTTTTATAATCTAAATATTCTTTTGCTAGATCATCAAGATTGAATCTTCTGCTGTCAGGGTTTAAGAGATAAGCGGCAATCATGGTATCAAAATAAATATTGTTTAGATTTAATTCATTAACTTTCAAAACTGATACGTCATATTTTAGGTTTTGTCCGACTATCTTCTTTTTAGATATTAAATTTATCAGTTCCTCTGTTATTTTCCATCGTTTATCGTCTTTGTACAGATCTAAAAAAAATAAGCTTCAAATGGTTTAATGCATATAGCTATTCCAACCAAATCAGCTTCATAAGGGTCCAATGAGGTAGTTTCGAAATCTATCGAAATGATTTCATGTTCATCAATTATTTTAAACAATTCTTTGTAATTTTGTGATGAGAAAATTGAATATTTTCCTTTTGATGAATAATTTCTCTTTTCTCCTTTATTCTCCGTATTTTGCATTGTTATTTCATTGTTTATTTGATCTTGCGATTCAGCTAAATCTAATTCTTTCAAAATAGAGTTAAATTCTAAACGAATTAACAAATCTTTTAATTCTTTTTTTAAATCCTCTATATATGATTTCTTCATCTTTGTAAATATCTTCTATAGGTGCATCGGTCATTAATTGGACTAATTTTTTTGCTTAAAAACGCTTCTTCTTTTTGTTCTTCTAACTTTTTTTTAACTGCCCCCCCTTTTATTTTGTTTAAATTATTAAAAATGTCTTCTAGATTTTCGAAATCTTTAAGAAGTTTTTGAGCAGTTTTTTTTCACCCACTCCTTTTACTCCAGGAATATTATCAGAAGCATCTCCCATAAGGGCTAATAAATCTTGAATTTTTTTCTGGAGGTACACCCATTTTATTTTCAACTTCTTTTGCATCGTAAAGTACAATTTCACTAATGCCTTTTCAGGCCTTAAAATGAATACATTATCTTTTACCAACTGCATCATATCTTTATCTGAAGTTATAATATATACTTTATCATAAAGATTCTTTTTTTTCTCAACAATGGAGGCAATAACATCATCAGCCTCATAGTTGTCCATAGCGATTACTTTGATACCTAAATTTTCAACAAGTTCGTAAATATAAGGTATCTGTTGAATATATTTTTCAGGAGTTTCAGGCCGTTGTGCCTTGTAACTTTCAAGAAGTTCATTTCTATATGTAGTAGTCTTTTTATCCATAACAAAAATAATGGAATCTTCATCTTTTTTTAACATATGTTTTTAATAATTTTAAAAGCATTCTAGTAACTCCATAAATTGCATTAGTTGGGATGCCATCACTTGTGCTCATCCATTCTCCTAATGCAAAAAAAAGCTCTATATGCAATTCCAGAACCATCTATTAAGTATAAATCTCCTATTTTACTCACCTTCTCGTTATAATAATTATTGTTTATTAGTTGTTATTAATCTGAATTTTCCTGTTTTAGGATCTGGTTTTAACTCTGAAACGACCTCAATTTCAAAGGAAACATTCTTCATGTTTTTTTTCTGAAGAAGATTGCTCAGTTTTGTTCTTACATTATTGATTATTTGAGTCTCAGAAAGTTTGGATTCTTTAGAAATAATGATTTTAAATGTGAAAGATACATCACTAGTTTGAACAAACTGAAAGGCGGTTACTCCTTCTACAAAGATTTCAGCGATTACTATTGGATGGATAAAGTCTTTTTCTCCGTCTTCGTTTATAAATATAGGAGTTATTTCACTTCTTCCAATTATTTCATCAACTTTTGTGAATGGCCATATTGTATTTTTATCACTTAATGTACGAAAACTATCAGATAACTGATACCTTATAAGAGGTAGGGTATAATTATATAAATTGGTTAATATAGAACCACTTTCTTGAATTTCAAGCCAAATAGCATCATCATAAATGTACATTCCATCAAGATCGTCACGGGCTACCCCCCCCATTGCCAATGATTCTGAAGTTGCATAAGAGTTGGTTAATTCTGCTTTGTCCCACACTTCTTTTATAAATATTTTTGTATCTTTTTGTAAGATTTCTCCTCCTGTTACAATATTTTGGGGGGGGTATATATTTAAGGTACCTTTCTTTTGAAGTTCAGCTAATATTTTTATGCCATTTGGATATCCTGTTAAAATTTGAGGTTTAAACTCATTCAATGCATTCACATAGTTTTGTAAGGGGCGATTTATATCCATCACAAGGTAATCTTTATAAAAATACTGCTCAACCTGATGTAAAGGGGGGGATAAAAAAAAGACTAATTGCAGCATAATGTCCATCAATTGCACCTAAAAAAAGCATATTTTTTTCGAGTAATAGAAAAATTAGAAAATATTCTTGTGGATATAGCCTTTATAAAATCCCATTCTTTTCTGCTATATAAGTAGAAACCTACTTTACCGCTGGTCCCTGAACTGTGAATTACATAATATCTATTAAATAATAAGGATGTTGGATCAGGGTTATCTGATAAGAATTTTTCAACCTGTATTTTGTAATTCTTTTATCGATAAAGAATTTATCAAAGTTATCCATCAAAATACCTTTGTTTATCGTAGGTAAATCTGTAATATTAATAGATTCAAGATCTTTTTTTCTTAATTCTAAAAGAAGTATAATATGCTTTATAAAAGGGAATGTTTTCATAAGCATACTTTACTAGTTTATTGAATTTAGTTTTTCTTATGTTTAAAATTTCTTCTCTTGATTTTGAAAGATTTTTTTCTAAGATTGTTATAAAAGTAAACTGTTCGTACAAAACTCATTGAATATCAAATTCTTTCAAGAAGTATTCTAATAGTTTTCATCATACACAACAAAACGTATTTCTTTTAAAGATTTAGAGCTGTGACAAATAAAATCATAAACGGCTGCAAAATACATTTTTACTGCTTTTTCAATTGGATAGCCAAAAATACCAGCGCTGATTGCGGGAAGTGCGATTGATTTTAGCCCTAACTCATCAGCTTTTGTTAATGAGTTATAAACTGCGCTATATAAAAGTATTTCTTCATTATTTGTTCCATCTTTCCAAATAGGTCCTACAGCATGAATTATATATTTACAATTTAGTTTTCCTCCACCAGTTACTGCTACATTTCCGGTTTTAATAAATCCATGTTTTTTTTAACATATTCATTTGATTCTTCTTGTATGGTAGGCCCACCTTTTTTTGCAATTGTTTCTGCTACACCCCCCCTCCATGTTTTAATTCAGAATTAGCAGCATTGACAATTGCGTCAACCTTTTCTTCCGTGATGTCTCCATATATGATTTTTATAAAAACGTTATTTAAATTAATTTGATTTACAATTTTGTTCATTTTTTTTATTCCTCCACATTCACAGATACATATTTAGAAATATAAATATTATTACTAACAGAAAAATTATAAAGTATTATATTTCTAATATTATAACAGATTTTGAATAATAAATATTTGTTAGAAAGACAAGGAGTGGGGGGGGTATGGTTAACTTGATATTATTTCAAAATTAACAGTAAAGCAATCAAAATAAATAATCGCAATGGTAAAATATTTATCAATAAATATTAGGTAGGTAAAAATATAAATGCAGGATTTTTTTTTCACCCAAAAAAAATAAATATATATTATTATATGTAGAAACTAATAATTATTATATATCTAAGTATTATAAAAAAAGCACTTGTCTTTGTAGGCAGGTGCTTTTTTTTCTATATTCGCTATAGAAATAGGCTTGGCACTTTTAGTACTTTTTAACTTTGAATAAGTATAAAAAAATAGTTCTGTGATTCTTAAGTTCATAATAATCTAGAAAGGGGAAGGAATTATGAAGATACTTATAAAAAAAATGCCAATACAACTTCTCATTCAACGAATGGAATAAAAAAAATATAGTTATTGAAAATGAAAGAATAAGCCAGATTAGCGATACAGAGATAGAGGGTAATTTTAATTTGGTTATTGATGCGAAGTTTAAAAAAACTTATTCCAGGTTTAATAGATATGCACGTTCATTTAAGGGACCCAGGATTTGAAGAGAGAGAAAATTTAGAAACAGGATTAAAAGCTGCATTGAATGGTGGGGGGGTAACTTCTGTTGGGGTGATGCCAAATACGGATCCTTGCATTGATAATCCCTATCTTGTAGATTATTTGAATCTAAAGTCAGAAAAACTTAATTTAGCTAAATTGTTTTCTATATCAGCTGTAACAAAAAAAAGAGAAGGAAAAGAATTAGTTGAGATGGAAAAGATTAGTAATAGAGGGATTGTGGCGTTTAGTGATGATGGAAATCCTGTTGAAGATCCATATTTATTATTAAGAGCTTTGGAAATAACAAAAAAAAGATAAAAAAAACCTATTATTAATCATTGTGAAGTCAAAGAGTTATCAAACTGGGTTGTATTAGAGAGGGGTTTTATTCTAATTATTATGGTATTTCAGGGGTTCCCGATGTAGCTGAATCTATAATGGTAGCTAGAGATATAGAAATGGCTCGATATACTCAATCTCATATTCATATTGCTCATCTTTCTACAAAATCGTCAGTTGACTTAATAAGAAATGCAAAAAACAAAGAATATTCCAGTTACTTCTGAGGTTACTCATAATCACCTTCTTTTTTACCGACAAAAGTATTTCAGATTTTTCTTCCAGTAAAAAGTTAATCCCCCACTTCCGACAATTGATGATCAATTAGCCCTAATAGAAGGAATAAAAGATGGAACTATAGATATTATTGTAAGTGATCACGCACCTTATACTAAAGAAGAAAAATCTGTAGATTTTACTAAAGCACCATACGGGATCTCAGGTGTAGAAACCCTGCTTTCATCCCTGATATTAATTTCTAAAAACTATGAGATAGATTTTTCTAGGTTAATTGATAAAGTAACTTATTTTCCTGCGAAGATTTTTGATTTGGGATTAATAGGAGATATAAAAGAGGGATATTTGGCTGATTTAGTTTTATTGGATTTGGAAAAAGAATGGCTTGTTGAAGAGAAATCACTTGTCTCTAAAGGAAAAAAAATACTCCCTTTTTAGGTTCAACATTGCCTGGGAAAATAGAAATGGTTATGGTATCAGGTGTAATAAAAATTATAGGAGGAAGATTTACGTGGAACTAGTTAAAGTTATTGAAAAAAAAGTAATTAAAGACTATTTTGTTCTAACTGTTGAGACAAATAAAACCTTCAATTCAAAGCCTGGTCAATTTTTTTTATGTTAAATTTATTAGATTCTCTCAATTTACCAAAACCCTTTTCAGTAATGGATGAAAAGGGTAATTATTTATCTTTTCTAATAAAAATTGTAGGATCTTTTACTGAGAAAATTTCTTCTCTGAAGTATGGAGACTCTCTTCTTATAAGAGGACCATATGGAGTACCAATAATCAACAAAATTGATTTAACAAAAAAAATATATTCTGTTAGGTGGAGGATGTGGTTCAGCACCTTTAATTTATTTTTCTAAAGAATATCCACAGTTAGTAAAAGACACATTATTTTCTTTTAAAGAGGTATACATACAATCAATTATTCCAAAACTGACTTTGTTCATAGACGACATTATGGGAATGACTCCAGTAGAATTTCTATCTCAAAATCAAGAAAAACTGGAAAATTCAGGAGCCATACTTTGCGGTAGTAAAGGATTGTTAAATAGTTTTTTTTGACACTTTTCCAAATATGAAGAATCGTTCTTATGTTTCCCTTGAAGAAAATATGGGATGTGGGTCTGGTTTATGTAAGGGTTGTCCTGTTCAAACTGTAGCTGGTGTTAAGATGGTATGTAAGGATGGACCTATTTTCAAAGCAAATGAGGTGAATTTAGAGTGGAAGTAGATGTTCTTGGAATTAAATTTAAAAATCCAATTGTTATTGCTTCGGGACCCGGAGGAAATGGTAGAGAATTAAATGAATTCATAGATCTATCTAAACTCGGAGGATTCACAACTAAAACTATTACCTTTAAGCCTAAAATTGGGAACCCACCACCAAGAATAATAAACATTGATAATGGAGTAATTAATTCAATAGGATTAGAAAATTCGGGGGGGTTTGACTCCTTTTTAAATGATGATCTGCCATTTTTAAACGAACTCAATACCAACGTTATTGCAAGTATAGGAGGTTATAACGTTGAAGAATTTTGTTATATGATCAAAAATCTTAACAATACCAATATAAAAATTATTGAACTCAATCTTTCTTGTCCTAATGTTGATAAGGGAGGCGACACGATCTTAAATGATTTAGAAGAAACAAAAAGATTGTTAAACAAGCGAGTAAGATATCGCAAAAGCCTTTATTTGTGAAACTAGGTATTGAATGTAATTTGGAAGAGTTGGCTAAAATTGTACTTGAAAATGGGGGGGCTGATGGTTTAACCCTTATTAACGCTCCAAAAGGGACTAAAGTGAATTTAGATAAGAATAATCCCGTAGAACTTTCACGTGGATTTGGAGGAGTAAGTGGTCCTATAATAAAACCTTTGGCCTTGAGCTGTATTTACAGAGTTAAAAAAAATCTTTCCTGATGTTTCTATAATTGGGATGGGAGGCGTTGTTAGCAAAGCTGATGTTTTAGAATTTTTAAAAGTTGGGGGGGCGACTTTAGTAGGTATTGGTTATGGAGTTATGATGGATCCACAATTACCAATTAATATTATTGACAATTTGTGAATATTTGTTGTTTCTAATATATAATGCACATTTTATAATTTCTAAAGTGAGTAAAAGAGCAAATAAACAGGGAGGGAGTTTAGTGAAAAAAATTTGTTTTAGGGTTACAACACTTGCTTGCTGCGTTTGGTGCAACTATTTTAGTTCCATTATTGGTGGGTATAGATCCAAAGTTAGCTTTATTTTCTGCAGGGGGGGTTGGTACGCTTATATTTCATATTTGTACTAAGATGAAGGTTCCTGTTTTCTTGGTTCTAGCTTTGCTTTTGTAGCACCTTTAATCACTGTTTTTACCCAAACAGGAGATTATGCTTATGCTGCTGGGGGTTCTGTTGTTGCGGGAGCTCTTTATTTGGTTTTTGCGATGATTGTTAAGATCGTAGGGGGGGTAGAAAAAAAATTTCGAAATTATTTCCACCACATATTGTAGGAACAATGATAATAATTATTGGCATGACACTAGCTCCAACTGCAGTAAGTATGGCCTCTGAAAATTGGATAATAGCATTAGTTGCTCTTTCAACTGCTTTATTAATTTCTACATTGACAAAAGGTTTTGTAAGTAATTTATCAGTTATTATTGGAATGTCAGTAGGATACATAGTAGCATCTTTAATGGGTGAGGTTGATTTTTCTATATTAAAAGCAGGATCAGTGTTTGCTGTTCCCGAGTTTGTAATTCCTAAGTTTAGGTTGGATGCAATATTAATAATTGCTCCAGTTGTGTTGGCCACCTTTATGGAACATATTGGTGACATAACTACTAATGGTAGTGTTGTTGGTAAGGATTTTGTCAAAGATCCGGGTTTACACAGGACATTAATTGGAGATGGTTTAGCTACAATGTTTGCAGGTTTAATGGGTTCTGTTCCTAATACTACATATAGTGAAAATACTGGGGGGGTACTTGCCATAACTAAAAATTATGATCCTAGAACATTAAGAATTGCAGCAGTTCTTGCAATAGCATTTTCTTTTTTTTAATAAAGCCGGTTTATTTTTACAGACTATTCCACATGCAGTAATTGGAGGTGTGAGTTTTATTCTTTTTGGAATGATAGCCTCAATTGGGGGGGTTAAAACATTAGCTAATTCTAAGGTAAATTTTGATAATCCTAAAGTTTTAATGATTATTGCAGTGATGCTTACTATTGGACTAGGTGGGGGGGTAAAAATAACTATAGGAAATTTTGAAATGGCAGGAGTGGCTTTAAGTTCGTTAGTTGGAATTTCTTTAAATCTAATTCTTCCCGATGAGCTGCTAAAAAAAAGCAGATAAAAAAAAGTCAAGGTTTCAGATAAAAAAAGAGTACATAGAAATTAAGTGAAAGGGAGTCTTTCGGCATTTTTTTTCAAAAGATAAAATTAGCTTCTCATAGAATTAATTTTTGAGTAGTATAATATTGTTGACTTTACAACAGTGGGAGGCTTCTTATGGAAAAGTGGATTAGAATAATTGGGGGCGAGAGAACATAATTTAAAAAAAACATTGATATTCAAATACCTAAGAATACATTTACTGTAATAACTGGTTTATCAGGTTCAGGAAAATCTACTTTAGCGCTAGATACTATATATGCTGAAGGTCAAAGAAGATATTTAGAGTCTGTTTCAACATATGCTAGACAATTCTTAGGAAATTTAAAAAAAACCAGACGTTGAATTAATAGAAGGCCTTTCACCCGCAATTGCAATTGAACAAAAATCTGTTAGTCATAATCCAAGATCTACTGTAGGAACCATAACAGAAATATACGATTATATAAGAGTTTTGTTTGCAAGAGTTGGAAAAGCTTTTTGTCCAAAATGTGAAATACCGTTAGAAAGTTCTACAGTAGACGAGATTGTAGATAATATTTATAAAAATTTTAAAGAAGATGCTAGGTTATACATCTTTGCACCAATAGCAAAAGAAAAAAAAGGGTGAATTCAGAAAAGAAATAAGTAACATGAAAATTTCTGGTTTTAAAAGGTTAGAAATTGATGGAGAACTGTTTGATCTTGATGAGGTTGATTCATTAACTAAAACAGTTAGACATACTATAAATCTTTTAGTGGATAGAATAAAGTTGCGAAAGGATAACTTTGAGAGGATATATGAAGCTGTTGAAATTGCATTAAAAGAAGGAGAAGGATTTGTAGAAATTAGAGAAGTGGATAAAGATGAAAAAGTTCTTTCAATTCAAATGTTCTCCGAAAATTTGGCGTGTCCTAAATGTGGATACAGTTTTCCTGAAATAAATCCAAAACTCTTTTCATTTAATAGCCCATATGGTGCATGTCCAGAATGTCATGGATTAGGTTTTAAATTAGAAGTAGAGCCTGACTATATATTTGATATGAATAAATCTCTAGAAGATGGAGCAGCTATGAATATGGGCAAAGATACTTTTATGGTAAATATGATGAAGGAAGTTGTGAGAAGTTATGGAGAAGATCCTTCAAAAAAAGTTAAAGGATATGCCACAGAAGATTATAAATGCACTATTATATGGTACAAATAGAGAAATAGATTTCTCATTTTCAAAAAGTAATGGAGAATCATATGAGTTTACAAGGGAATTTGAAGGTATGGTTAATTGGTACGAAAGAAGGTATAGAGAAACAGATTCAAAAGAAATCAAAGATTGGATAGAAAATAATTTTATGATTCAAAAAAACATGTCAAACTTGTAAAGGTAAAAGACTAAGAGAAGAAGCGTTGAGCGTTAAACTTAATGGTTACAATATTTATGACATTACTGAAATACCAATAGGAGAATTAAAAGTATTCTTTGAAACTTTGCATTTAAGTGAATTTGAAATGGAAATTGTTAGAGAATTACTTCGTGAAATTAAAAGAAGATTGACTTTCTTGGTTGATGTAGGACTAGATTATTTGACACTTGGTAGAAATGCTACTACTCTATCAGGTGGAGAGTCTCAAAGAGTAAGGCTTGCTACCCAAATAGGCTCAGGTTTAACTGGTGTAACCTATGTACTAGATGAACCAACTATTGGACTTCATCAAAGAGATAATGATAAATTAATAGATACTTTAGAAAAGCTTAGGGATCTAGACAATACAGTAATAGTAGTAGAGCATGATGAAAATGTTATAAGATCTTCAGATTATATAATAGATTTAGGGCCTGGCGCAGGCGCCAATGGTGGCAGAGTAATTTATCAGGGACCTACCAATAAGTTAATTGAAAACCCGGGCAATTCTTTAACTGGAAAATATTTGGCAGGGCAAAAGACAATAGAGATATTAGAAAAAAAGAGGGTAGAAAAGAATCAATCTTTGAAAATTATAGGTGCATCCCATAACAATTTGAAAAATATAGATGTGGAGATACCTTTGGGTAAATTTGTTGTAGTAACTGGAGTTTCTGGTTCTGGTAAATCTTCATTGATTATGGATACATTATATCCTGCTCTTCAGAAAGAATTGTACAATTCTAAAACTAGACCTGGTAAATATCAAAAAAAATTGAAGGGTTGGAATATATAGATAGCGTAATTTCAATAGATCAGAGCCCAATTGGTAGAACACCTCGAAGTAATCCTGCTACATATACAGGTGTTTTTGATTTTATTAGAGAAGTTTTTGCCCAGACTCCTGAAGCAAAAATAAGGGGATACGACAAAGGAAGATTTAGTTTTAATGTTAAAGGTGGAAGATGTGAAGCATGTAAGGGCATGGGGTCTTAAAAATTGAGATGCAATTTTTACCAGATGTTTATGTTACATGTGATGTATGTAAAGGTAAAAGGTACAACAAAGAAACTTTGAAGGTTACGTATAAAGGTAAAAATATTTCTGATGTTTTGGATATGACAGTGGATGAAGCTTTGGACTTTTTTTAGGAATTTACCTGCGATAAATAACATATTGCAGTTATTGCAGGATGTAGGATTGGGGGGGTATATTAGATTGGGCCAACCTGCGACGACTTTATCAGGCGGAGAAGCTCAACGAATAAAGTTAACTTCTGAATTAAGAAAAAAAAGCAACGGGAAATACGATTTATATTCTTGATGAACCTACAACGGGATTGCATTTTGAGGATATTAAAAAGCTGCTTAAAGTTCTCAATTTATTAGTTGAAAAAGGTAATACAGTTATTGTGATTGAGCATGAGTTAGATATTATAAAGAATGCTGATTACATAATAGATTTAGGTCCTGATGGTGGAGAAAATGGCGGTAGGGTTGTTGCTATTGGAACTCCTGAAGATATAGTAGAAAGCGGAACATATACAGGCTATTATCTAAGCAAAGTATTGGAGAAAAACGTTAATAAATTTGTTAATAAATAAAATAAAGCTCCTTTTAAGGAGCTTTATTTTATTCCATTTGTTCTATGTACCTATCAATTTTTTTTAAGTTCTTTTCTAATCGAAAAGATAATGATCAACATCAATGTTAAAACGGTTCCTAAAATAATCACAGAGGATAAAAACATTCCCATTTTTTCGAAAATCCACATTAGACCTTCTGTTAATATAACGTCGTATAAAAGAAGTAAACCAAAAATAGCTATTGCATACCCCATGGTTATACTTTCAATTATTAAAATTTCCTTACCTTTAAATACTTTGTTACTTTGAGATACATCTCTGTTTGGATCTGAAAGAAAAAAATCTAGCACCGATTAGTGACGAATAATAAAGTAAAATCAATGTTGGAATAATAAGGAACAATTCAAAAAAAGTTAGTGTCAAAAACGAAAAAAATAAACGAGAGAGATAGCCAAAAATTCTATGACAAAAAAGGCTGGAAGAAAGCAAAACTTTTGAGTTAACCATGGTTTTTGTGGAGTAAGGAAATAATTTAGGAACTGGCCATATTTTTATTTCTTCTGCGAGCATCATAGATGTAATCAAAGCTGTATAGTTTGCTGCAATAAGCATGAACAACATTGCAATGTAAGTCAGTTTATTAATGCCTGAAAAAGAAAAAAAATGATCGGAAATATCAATGGATAAAGTATCATAAATATTAACTGAGAATTTCTAAATAGCAATTTTATTTCTTTTTTTTGAGTAAGGGTTGTCGACTTCCTTTAAATTTTTCTACTTTATTAACTTTAGATTTCTTTCGTGCAGTTGAAAAATCTAAATTAGTTGAGTATCTATATATAAGATAAAAGATTACAGCTGAAATTACATAAATGAAAATCAATGAATAAATATTTCCATCTGAGGCCAACATGAATTGAGTGTGAGGCCAGATAGGAGACATAAAATTTTGACACTGTTGCCAAACATTTCTAAAATATCTTCCGGATTGGAGCCCATTTTTTTGTGGTAAGATTTGCGGAACTAGCACAATAAGAATTATTGCAACGAAATACATCAATTGACCTAAACGTTTTGCAGAGGTTTTCCCAATGAAAAATGACATGACTAATCCTATTAACAATGAAATGGATAACAAAAATAATAAAAAAAACCAATTGCTGACAAGATAGCGAAAAACAAATTTGAACCTTGTATGACAAGATATAAGATAATTATTGAAAAAAAACTGCTGAACCTGCCATTCCTGACATAATCAAGCTGTCTATTGCTGCAGAAAAAAAAGATAGTTGATCTTCTTATTGGCATAGATAAAAGCAAGGGATTCATATCATTGTCATACAAAGACGTAATAATTAGCGGAGAGAATTGTAGTATGAAAAGCGCCGAAGACATTAGAAAAGCTGGCGCTAATAAAAGATCAAGCAATGTATAATTATAGGCCATTCCAAGTTGAGATAAAGGAATGTTAAGGTTCACACTTTTTAATGTGTAAATCAATGTTGGTACAAAAGCAGCAATAAAAATCAATGGTACGAGTAAATATCCTATCAATATTGAAATTACACTTGGTCTAACAATTTGGCCTTTTCGATTTTTTTGTAGGTCGGGCTTTATTTTTATATGATAATTTCAAAAGCAAAATTAAATCTTTCATTTTTAGTTATACCCCCTATTATGAAACAAGATTTTTAGCGCTTTTTTTTGTTTTTCTGAAGTTTGCCAACCAGTAATCTATCGCTGTTAAATATTAATATTGTAATTATTATCATTATTGCAGCAAAGATACTAGAATAAATAATACCAGATATGACAAGAGCGTATTCTTTTAACATCAAAGTTTCATAGCCATCATCGGATGCGAGAAAGGAATAATAAAAATGAAAATTTTGATAAAAGTAGGCATCGTTGAAAAATCCATAAACATTGTCATAAGCATAGAAAAGATTGCCAATACAGTTACTGGAAAGAGCAAAGATTGGGCACTCTTGTAATCTTTGGCAAAAGAACCTAACGCCAAACATAGTGATAATCCTGCTAAAAGTGACATGAAACAGAGAGTCCCATAAGTGTGTAATCATAGATATTAAGGGTTAAATTATATGCTTGTAAATCTACCACACCGGAAAAAGAAAAAGACTTCATGTAATAAGTCATTCCAACCATGTAAATAGCTGCAAGAATTAGTCCACTTATTGTACTTGCAATTATTTTACTTAAGATTATATAATTTCTCTTTACGGGTAGAGTTAACAAAGTTTCTAAGGTTTTGTTTTCTTTTTCTAATCCCATTGAAGAAATAATAGATGATCCTGACATCATAATAATCATCATAATTAGTGTTGGTATGAGATAAGACTGTGTGCTAAAAGTATTGATGAGTTCATTAGGAGATAGTCCTCTAAATTCTTTTTCTTTCAAGAACGTAGTTTGGGATGTTGTTAAAGGATTTAAGATTAAATTAGGATCTAAATCTAGTTCTTGTGTAATTATGATCTTAGATATTTCTTTTTCAACAGCATTTAAAACATAATCTAATACATCTGACGAAATACCATCAAAAGGACCAACTCCTTGAACAACCCAATTGATGTTGAGTTTACCCTGTTCGTTGTTATAAATGGAGTCAGAGAAATCAGAAGGAATTTCAATCAAAGCAATTCCCTTTTCCGCAATTACCTCTTGTAAACCAGCACTTTTGTCAGAACCATTGTAAATAATATCAGAAGTTTCCTGTAAAATTTGCGTTGAGATTATACCAAATAGCCCATTGTCATTATTAATTAAGCCAATAGCCGGTTTAACTTCAAGCTTTTCTTCTATATTTCCAACACTTTGACCGATCATAGCAAAACGAATGACATAGTAGCTATTGAAATAATTGAACCGATCGTCAAAACTTCTTTTAATTCTTTCTTAAACATGTTAAAAAAACATTATTTAATCACCTCGATAAACACATCTTCAATATTTGGGGGGGCTTGGTATTTTTCTTTTAATTCTTTTGGAGTTCCAATTTCAACGATTTTTCCTGAGTTTATTAGAGCAATTCTGTCACACATATATTCTACTTCTAACATATTGTGCGAAGATAGTAAAACAGCTTTTCCGTTATTAACGCTTTCTTTAATTATTTTTCTGACTTCACGTGCATTAATAACATCTAACCCTGAAGAAGGTTCATCTAAAATTGCTAATTTAGGTTCTGTCATCATAGCTCTAGCGATTAATAGTTTTCTCATCATTCCTTTGCTATAGGTATCAATTTTTGCATTTATTCTTTCATTAAGATTTGCAATTTCAATACCTTTATCTGTCATCTTTTTAAACTATTTTTGTCTTTGGTGAAAAATTTAGCAACAAACTCCAAATATTCTTTTCCAGTTAAATTTCTATAGGCACCTGCATCCTCCGGTAAATAACTAATAATTTTTCTTACATGAGATCCTTCTTTTTTTTACGTCATAACCATAAACTTTTATATATCCCGAGGTGATTTGAATTAAAGTTGAGATTGTTCTTAAAGTTGTGGTTTTTCCTGCACCATTGGGGCCTATCAATCCAAAAATTTCACCTTGACGCACTTCAAAAGAGATATTTTTTTATTGCCTCAAAATCCCCCCCGTATTTTTTTACCAAATTAGACACTTCTAAAGCTATCATTAGTTTCCCCCCCTTATTTATTTTCCTTTTTATGGATGTAATCTAAGAAAAACTAAATTGTTGTTGTTTATAAATCTTTGATGATATCCATTATTTCTTCCCCCCCACCGGTTAGTTCTAAGAATATATCCTCCAAACTTGTACTTCCAGTTTTTGAAAGGGTTCGAAGTTCTTCAAGAGTTCCTTCTGCGATTATTCTACCATGATCAATTATTCCTATTCTGTCGCACATTTTTCTGCAATCTCTAGAATATGAGTGGTTAAAAATATGCAACAACCTTCTTCTTTGTATTTATGAAGAATTTCTTTAAGTATTTTTGTAGCCTTTGCGTCTAAACCTACAGTTGGTTCGTCTAAAAATATTACTTTTGGTTTCCTCATCAAAACAGATGCAACCATTAATTTCTGTTTCATACCGTGTGAGTAGTCTCCGATAAAATTGTTGATATAGTCTATGTTGAAAGCTTCACAAATTTCTTCAAATCTATTGTAAGCTTCTTTGGGATCTAGTTTATATACGTTTATAATAAATTCAATGAATTCACTACCCTTAAGGTTCTCATACATCTTAGGTTCATCAGGAACGACACCTATGTTTCTTTTTATTTCTAACTCATAATCTTTATAGCTTTTTCCATTATTAAAACTTCACCAGATGTAGGTTTTAAAGTTCCTGTTAGCATACGAATAGTAGTAGTTTTTCCTGCACCGTTTGGTCCAAGGAATCCATATATCTCACCAGGTTTTATTAGCAAATTGATTGAATCGACGGCAGTAAAATCTTTAAATCTTTTTGTAAGATTAATTGCTTTTATCAATTAAAAGCCCCCCCTTAAGAATTATTTGACTTTCCAAGAAACGTTAAAACTTCCTTATATTCAATATTTATTATTTGTTCATTCTTAACCTTAACCGTTCCGTTTTTTTTGTCCAGAGAACAAGTGAAAATGATAAGAGATCCGATATGGCATCTTATTTCCTATCATACCTATACTAATACTACTTTTGTCGCATCCTGTTAACATAAAAGATGCAATGAAAATGACAGTTAATAATATTAATAAAAGAACTTTTTGATTTTTCAGAGTTATTCTCCTTAAAAGTTAATTGTTTCACTAAAATAATTTCGGTCTATTATACTACGTAATAATACTAAAAATGATTAATTAATTTAAACTATATATTAAGTTAACCAAAAATTAACCTATTCGTTCTAATACAATTATAGACATTATTTTACCTGGTTAAGTATTTTAAATTATTTCAACAAAATGCGTTAAAGAGCATTTAGATATTAATTTTTCTATATATTCTTTGATTATATTCTTTGATACCTCAAATTTTTCGTTTTCTTCTTCGTTCAACGAAATATTAACAATTCTTTCTATTCCATCTTTATTAATTATAGCTGGATATCCAATATATACATTGTCTACTAATACTGATGGAGTGAATACTCTTCCTTCATTTTTTTTATTATAGCTTCTGCAAGTGCAGCGGTAGCAGAAGCTATACCATAATTGGTCGCTCCCTTTTTTTCTATTATCTTATAGGCTGAATTTTTAACCTCTTCAAAAATTTCTTCTAACTGCAAATTACATTTTTGTTCAAAAGGACAATCTTCACAGAAATTTGTTATAGGAACTCCTCCAATCATAGCAGAACTCCATACTGCTAATTCAGAATCACCGTGTTCACCTATTATGTAGGCATGGATACTCATAGGTGAAATTCCACAATTGTAACCAATCAATGCTCTAAGTCTTGCTGTATCTAATATAGTACCAGTTCCAATTACTCTGTTAGATTCAAAGCCCGTTGTTTTCCAAGCAACATAACTCATAACATCAACAGGGTTAGTAATATTTATAACGATACTATTTGGAGCATATTTTTTTTAATATTTTGAGATATTTCTTGGATTATTTTAGCATTCTTTAAAACTAAATCTAGTCTTGTTTCACCTGGTTTTTGAGCCGCACCAGCAGTTATTATTATTATGTTACTGCCTGTTATATCTTCATAGTCTCCAGCTCTTATTACAGTACGTTTATGAAAGCTTGAGGCGTGTAGAAGATCTAAAGCCTCCCCCCCTTCAGCTAGATTTTATTCATATCAATTAGTACTAATTCTTCAACCAATGCCTTATTAACAATAGCAAATGCGGTGCTTGAACCTACTCTTCCTATTCCGATTATACTAATTTTCATATGATTTCCTCCTATCATAATTAGACACATATAATACGATAAAGTGTGAACCTAAAGAGAATAAATCCGACAAAAACAATCATATATATTATAAAAAAACAGGTTAAAAGGATACTGTCATTAAATTAAATATTATTATTATTCGATTTTTAACCATTTTAATGTTTCTTGTGCAACTTTTTCTCTTTCACTATCGTTAACAACAACATGGCCACTATTTTCGAGAATTAAGAAAGTTTTCTTCGATTTTATATTATTTTCAATGAGATCTTTGACGTAAAAAGGTACTGCGTCATCCTTTTTTTGAAAGTATTATAAAGGTATCAGAAGTAATCTTTGAAAGATTTTTTTTGTAGCCATTTTTTTTGAAGTTTATAAAGGTCTGCAGCCTTTGAAGGCCAATCATAATTCCAATACTGCTGAGCAAGATAATTTAATCTTTCATCCTCAAAAACAGGAGGATTATTTTTTTGGGACTTTCTTAATGAAATATTTAAAGAAAGGTGTCAATTTGATTCTCCAATCGGTAGCAATAAAAGCAGGTGCAGCTAAAACAATCTTTTCAGGTTCAAATTTTTCTGCAATAAGGGCTGTCAAAACTCCACCCATTGATAATCCTATAACATACACTTTTCATAGTAAGATTTTAAATTTAAGTAGGACTCTAATGATTTTCTTAGCCAATCATGCCAATTAGAATTTAAAAAAATCTTGTGAATTAGTTCCGTGTCCTGGAAGTCGAGGAATGTATACGGTAAATCCACCTTTATTAAGCTCCTTCCCCCCCAAATAATACATATCATGTGGAGAGCCAGTATAACCATGCAATAATAAAACAGCTTCATTTCGATCGCCTTTAATATATAGTTCTTTTGAGATAGGTGAAACATACGTATTTTCTGGTATTTTATCAAAAAAATACAATTGTCATCCCTCTCTTTTAAAATATATTATATTAAAAAGTTCTGCCTTTATATAATTTCCGAAAAAAATAACATTGGAATCGGGAATGTATTGTTTAAATAGATTTTTCATTTCATTATAATCATATTCGATAATTATTTTGTTAATTTGTTTTATTAGTGCTTCTAAATCTTCTTCAAGTAAAATGTCATTATTGGATTTTGCAATAAAAATTCGTTCATTTTTTTTGTTTTCAAAATCCTCGTCTTTTGAAAATAGTTCTTCATAAAGTTTTTCTCCTGGTCTAACACCTGTATACACTATCTTAATATCTTGATCGGGGATATAACCAGATAGTTTTATCAGGTCTCTTGCTAGATGATCTATATTTATTGGTTCTCCCATGTCTAAACATAAATCTCTGCGTTTTGTGCAAACTGCCCACATTGAAGTACTAAAGATACAGCCTCAGGGATAGTCATAAAGTAACGTTTCATTTTTGGATGTGTGACAGTAACAGGTCCACCTTTTTTTTATTTGTTCCTTAAATATAGGAATCACACTTCCTCTACTTCCAAGAACATTTCCAAATCTAACTATACCATAATTAGTTTTAGAAGAGTTTGAAATAGATTTTATGATTTTTCAGCAAGCCTTTTAGATGCCCCCATTATTGAAGTAGGTTTTATGGCTTTGTCTGTAGATATAAAAACGAATCTTTCAACTCCATATTCTCTTGCAACTTTAGCAACATAATATGTTCCTAAGGAGTTAACTTTTAATGCTTCTGTAGGATTTTTTTGCATTAAAGGTACATGCTTATGTGCAGCAGCATGAAATACCACATCAAATTTGTATTTAGAAAAGAGATGTCTAATTCTGTTTTCATCTGAGACATCTGCAATAATTTCTTCAATATTCGAATCTGGAAACTTTTCTTGTAATTCATTTTTTTTATATCAAAAATACTGTTTTCTCCTTTTCCAAGTAAAAAAAAGTGTTTTAGGATTCATAGGAAGGACCTGTCTACATATCTCTGAGCCAATACTTCCTCCAGCACCAGTTACAAGTATGTTTTTATCTTTAATATAATTTTTGATTTCTTTGAGATTTACCTTTATTTCTTTTCTACCTAAAAGGTCTGAGATATCAACATCTCTTAAAAATCCTAAAGAAAGTTTATTATCTAGTATTTCTAATATTCCGGGTAGGGTTTTTAATCTAACTTTTGTTGTGTCTATATAGTTTATAATTCTTTTAATTTGTGAAGAGGTTGCACTGGGAATAGCAATTATTACCTCGTTTACATTAAGTTTTTCAACAAATCTCATGACTTCGGATGTTGTTCCCAAAACCGGATATCCTCTAATAATTCTTCCTATTTTTCAGGATCATCATCTAAAAAGCCAACGACTTTGCCTTCTTCTGGATGTCTTTCAAATTCGTCTAATAGTTCTGTACCAGCATCTCCAGCACCTATTATTATAATTCTTTTAGTTCCATATGTTTGTTTTTTTATCTTTTTTTAGAGTATTTTGAAAACCAGTAAATACGACTTATTGAAACTAGAACTACTCCAACTAACGAAGCTGTTGCAGCTACACTAAAAGGTAGTATAAAAAAACTTGTTACATATCTTCTTAAAGCTTCAAAAAGAAATATGTTTATGAGAAAGCCTATAAGTGTGCTCTTAAAATAGGTTTTAATTCATTTAATGTAGCAAATCGCCAAATATATTGATAAATTCCTCCAAAATAAAATGCTCCTACCATAATTAATGGAAAGAGTATTACAGGAGATAAATATTTTATCATTTCAGAAAAATCAAATTGAAAACGTATGAACATTGCTATTATGTATGAAACAAAAAAATAAAAGATAATCAATGATAATTAGTTTGAAAGATCTTTTAGATAGATGCTTCATCCTTAATCTCCTCTAAACTATCTGAAATAATTTTATGAACATAAGTTTGTTGTTCAAATGTAATGTTGCTAAAGAAAGGTATAGCAACGGTTAGTGAAGACACTAATTCTGTTATTGGGAAATCACCCTCATCATATCCAAATAACTTTTTATAAAATGGTTGAAGATGTAAAGGATAAAAATAATTCTTTGATTGGACTCCTTTATTATTTAATTTTTAAGTAAATTATTTAAAATAGCACGTAATTGCTTTATCAAATTGTGCCATTCTTTTTGATTTTTTTCTCCTTCAATTCTTATAGGGATATCGAAGTCTTGAACCCATTTTGGGATATTCAAAATTGTGAAAGCCATTCTAAGTTTAATCTTAAAACAAATACGAACCAACTTTCTTGAGTAACTTCTTGAGGGATATAAGGAAGTACTACCCTACCGTCGTTTTTAAACAACTCAAAATAGTTATCAGCTTTCTGTTTTCTTTTTTTTACTTATTTCGTTAATTCTTTTCATTTGAGCATAACCTAAAGCAGCGGACATCTCATCCATTCTATAATTGTATCCTAAACGTTCGCTTATTAACCATTCACCATTTTTCCCTCTTCCTTGGTTTGACATTGATTTACATAAATCATATATTTCTTCATGATCTGTGACAATAATGCCTCCTTCACCGGTTGTTATTTGTTTATTAGGGTAAAAAGCAAATGCCCCCCCAGCATCTCCGAAGGTCCCTAATTTCTGATTTTTATATTCTCCACCAAGAGCTTCGCAAGAGTCTTCAATTATTTTAATTTCATTCGGTAATATTTCATAAATATTATCCCACTCAAGAGGAATTCCGAATATATCGACTCCCATGAAATAAGAAACATCCCCCCCTTGGTATTCTACTTCAACAAAATGTTTTAGGTTTGCTGTAGACATATTATAAGTTTTATGATCAATATCTATAAAAACGGGTTTACCATTTTCAAAAAGTGAGACGTTAGCAGAAGAAATAAAAGTAAACGGGGGGGTTACAATCATTTTATCTCCGCTCTTAAAGCCTAAAGATCTCAAAATTAAATGTAGCGCAGAAGTTCCACTATTCACTGCAACCGAATAGGTACTATTAACATAATCCTTTACAATTGTCTCAAATTTATCCAGGTAAGGTCCTAAAGCTAATCTGCCAGAATTTAAAACGTCTAAGACACAATTAATTTCTAGATCTGTTATATCAGTTCCAGATAGAGGAACAAACAAGTAAAAAAAAGCCTCCTTCAATTGAATTTATACACTGTCTTCAAAAATTCTAAAATTTGAAATTTATCATTCCAACTTTTAAAATAGTTCAACTTACATAATCTTGCTTCGCTTTGTAACCCTTATACAATAAAATCACAGAAAAAAATATTTAAATAAATTCCATTAATTTATTAAATTCTTCTTTAGTGATATATCCTTCTTCAAGTAGTTTATTAAGTATTTGTTTTGATATTTCTTTGTTTTTAATAATAGTCACATCTGCAAAATAGTGCTATATTTTTCTTTATCATCCATTCCTTTAATTTTTTTTAATTAGTTCGTTGTATATTTCATCGAGATTTTCTTCTTTTCGCTCTTTTAAGGCTTTAGTTTTAGCAGGTTCTAAGGTTTTCTCTTTAACTTTTATATCTTGGATTGGCTCGATATCAGTTTTTTTTAAATCTCCTGATGAAACAGGGATAGCAAATTTACCTGTTGCTGTACCGTCTTCTATATAATGCATAGTGGTTTCTCTGATCAGAAAAAAAGAGCAAAAGCCATTCATATATATCCAAGGTTATAATTCTAAGAAGCATTGCAGTATTTCCATTTCTTAATTTAATAAAACGATTTTTAACAATATTATGAGAGATTTCAGATTCTTGAAGTTGCCATTGGTCCTTAACGATTCTGTTTATCATTGTGGCATAAGATACCCAACTTAAAATAAAGAAACCAAAGAAAACGTAAAAATACCAGTTAGGGATGGAAATGCTTTGCCATTCTTCAAAAGGTATATTAATTAATTTTTAGCTAAAAATGAATAGAAAAGTGACATAACGATAATTGATATAATGTACATTGCAAACCAAAAATTTGCTACTTCTTCTTTTATATCAGGGAATTGCCAGTTATTAGCTTCATATACTTGTTTCATTATTTTGATGTGAGTATTTCTATTTCTTATTAAAGCAAAATATGTAAAAAAATAAAATAGCTACTCCAAAAAAATTGCAAAAACGGAATGTATTGAAAAATAAATCCTAAAAAAAAGCAAAAGGGGTCTGATTATTATCATTTTTTTCCTCCTCGATTTTGTGTTTTTTTTATATACAGTAGCAATCAACTTTACTATCTCAAAAGATACTATATTCAACAAACAAACCACTGAATGCCTTCCCATTATAATCTTTGCTAATACTTAATTTCTTTTTTTAGTACTCGTAGCAAGGAAGGGGGGGTGAGGGTTTCACCATATTACCCTTTTAAATTCAAAATTTCATTTGTAGAAAGTCGTCATTTCTATAGTCCAGTTCTAATATAATTTTACTAACATATGTAATTTTAAAAAGCAAATCTCCTTTTATTATACTACAAAACTCTAAGATAATGTTTATTTTTGCAATAATGCTAAACTATTTCTAGTATCGATTATTTTTAATTAAATTTGTAAGAATTAACTTATTAATATTCGAAATCTCAATGTGTTATAATATATTTGAATGTAGCAACCTTAGATATTAAATCATATTTCTTCTTTGAGATATTAATGGAGGAATGTTTATGGAAGATTTTGGAGATAAAGAATTTAAAGACTTTTTAAATAAAATGTATGAGCAGTATCCTGAACTGCAAAATTTTAATTTAGATTTTTTTTAAAAGAAGCAAATTCTTCTGAAGCAGAAGAATTAGTTAATGTATTGAGGTTGGCTTCTTTTAAGTTCAAAAAGGCAGAAATAACAGTTAAGCCAGAAGTTGAGTCTCAACTTGATTATAACATCGATGATTTGGAGGTTAATTTAGATAATTTTTTTAGAGACTATAACAATGTTCCCATTTGCTTTAACAGTGAGTAGTGATCTTTTAAAAGATACTGAAAATGAGATAAAGGGTAGTTTAAGGGGTAAATTTCTAGGAATGTATGTTAATTTGAAATACAACAATATTTATGAATTACTTTCAATAAAAAAAGTGGGTGCAATGAAATTAGCTAATTTATTAAGGAATAACTTTTTTTTAAGTTTTTGCCACTTAAAGAAAGTCTAAATTCATATATTAAAACAGTTATCGAAGCTTATTTAAAATATACGGACCTTGCTAAATATTTGGAGATTGAGGAAATAAGAGAATTTAATATGGTAGTTAAACTAAAAAAATATTTTTGACGTCTCTCAAGATGATTTTTTTTGACAATGTACTAACAAAAGAAGAAGCAGATAAATATTATATGATGAAAGCTTACTTAATTAGTGAATTCGCCATTGCGATAGTTGAATAGAATCTGATTGTTCAAACTAGACATACTGTTACTCTTTTTTTTCTTATTAATGAGCTTAAATAAAAGGTAATAAAAATTATTATCACGTTAAGTCCGCTAAGGGCAGTAGCTTCTCTATAAAATCTTGAAGAAGAAAGAGAATAATTCACTATACTTGAAAGAGGGAAATAATCTCTAATTTGCATTGTATAGCTAATTGTAAATTCCCCATATATTATTGCAAAGATTTGTAGAAATGAACTTAAGAATGAAGAAAATAGTAAGGGGGGGAGTTCAATCTTTGAAAAAAATAACAAGCTTATTTGCACCATCTACTTTAGCGGCTTCTATTATTTTTTTTATCAAAACTTAAAATTGGTTGATATAGAAAAGAGTACGCTAAAGGTACACTTATTAAAAAAAAGCCCAATATAATCAAAATAAAAATGGAATATTATATAAAATGTTTAAATACAATAAAGCCATTCCTAAAAATGCCGAAGAAATCCCAAAAGTTGACATAATAGCGATATTAATGATTTTATTATATTTTTTTTAACAACAAGTATGCAGCAATTGTTGCGAGAATTCCTGTAATAGCTGAAACAGAAATAGAATTAAAAATAGACTGAATTACAGGGAATCTATTGTTTAGTTCTTTTGAAAAAAAGGTTAATAAAACCACTCAGATCGAATTTTAAAGTTATAAAATTAAAAAAAGCAAGAAGCAATACCTATTATAACTAAAGAATACTCAAAAACAAGATAAAAAAATAGAGATTACAAGGCTCAATTTTCCAGTTTTTTTTATTTGCGCTATATTCTGGTTCATTATACTCAAAAGATTGAGGTTCAAACTTTGACATAAATATATTTATTAATGTAAGAACTATAAATTGAATAAGGGCATATGATAACGCTTTGGAAAAATTCAATGTACCTTTAAGAGTAGTTGCAATTGCGACTTCCAGTGTTGAATATTTAATTCCACCGAGATTTAAGACTATTGCAAAACTAGTAAAACTATATGTAAACACCAAAAAAAATGCCCGTGAAATAGATGGAACGATTAATGGAAGTTCTATATAAAAGAAAGTCTTAACTTTTCCTGCACCTTCAACATAAGCAGACTCTTTTAAACTTTGTGGTATTCTTCTTAATCCTTCAGAGAGGTACTTAACAAAAATTGGAGAGTTATAAAAAAAACATGAGCTATTATAATTGCAGTGAATGAATACATTATATTAATCTTTATACCACTCTTAGCTAATAGTCCTGTTGAGGAAAACAGCAATGAAAAAGCAATCACTGCCGAAACAGGTGGAAAAAAAAGAAAGGAATAAAGATCGAATTTTCAAGTAGTTTGGATAATACTCCTTTGTTTTTGGCAGAAAAGTAACTAGGTAAAAGTGTTATAAAAAAAGGAAATGACTGTGGATAAAAAAAGATTGATAACAAGTAAAACCTAGGATCCGCAAAGTTTGCGGATCCTTTATGTTGATAAGGTCTTTAGGTTGAAAGAAATCTTTAAATAACATAAAAAAAAGGGAAAAGAAGTAAAAATAAAAAAAATATTGCGAATAGATTATTTTTAAATTGTTTTTTTTCATGGTCAAAAAAAATCAAATCCTCCCATTCTTCGAGCCATTTATCTAGATTTCGTGAGATTTCTTCTGCAGGGATAGTAAGAATTTTTTTCTGGAATTATTGCATATTGATAAACTTCTGGTAATTCTACACTCGTTACAGGGAACATCCATTGATTTAATGGAACTTCTTTTTGAAAATCTTCTGTAAGTATGAATTCTATAAATTTTTGAGATAACTCTAAATTTTTTTGTCCCGTTTACAATTCCTGCTCCTTCAATTTGTACAAAAGCTCCTTCAATTGGAATAAAGACTTTATATTTACTTGTCCCATAGTAATATTGAGAATATGCATTGTCTGTAGCATAACTAACCATCATAGGGGCTTGTCCTAACTCAAAAAGCGAAAATGCGTCATCCCAACTTGGAGTAATTGTTAAAATAGCAGGCATCAATTTTTCCCAAAAATTTTCCAATTATTTTGATAAACAGCTATTGTCCACAACAAAAACGATTGTCCTGGACTAGATGTTCTTGGATCTTCTATTAATAATGAATTTTTATATTTCGTAATGTCTTCAAAGATATTAGTTCGTCCTGTATTTTTTTTCAGGGTCATAAATTATAGCTATTGCCCCCCCGTAATCAAAAGGAACAACATAATAATCTTGATCCATAATAAGTGATGGATCTTTAATTTTATTTATATTATTAGGTTTGTAAGGTATGAGAAGATTTTCTTCTTTTGCTTTTAATGTTAAAGCTTGATCAAGACCTATAACTACATCTGCACGAGGATTTTTCTTTTCAAGAATTAATCTAGTAAGTACATTTCCAGAATCACCTAATTTAACCACCCTTACTTTGCAATTATTAATTTCTTCAAATTTTTGGATAGTCCCTTCTTCAATCCAACTCAAACTTTCGTAAATATAAACAACTAATTCATTAGAAAAAAAACCAGTGAAACAATCATAACTAATATAAATACTAAAGTTCCTTTTTCACCAAAATCACCTCTTTGAAATAAGATATTGACAAACAAATAAAAAAACCTGCTTTTCTCCAGGTAATAAAGAAAAGCAGGAATAAATTACTTTTGGTTGAATTAAGTCAAAATAACCACTTAAGCCTTCCTCCGCCAGTATTACCTGGATCAGGTTCTGGGGGTCGATGTGTTTCACCTAACACATCCTCTCAGCCATAAAGCTCCCCCCCCGGCACTTGAACTATTAAATTTTCTCATAAAGATTATATCACATCGCCAAAGAAAAATAAAATATAGTATATTAATCAACTATTAATAAATTAATGTATAATATAAAAGGTGATAACTGGTGCGGAAAATTATTATTTTCACATGCATTTTTTTTAAGCTTAATTTGTATAATTATATTTTCGTTATTTTGGCAAAAAGAAGAAATAGTTAATACTGAAAAATTATCCAAACAATTGATAAAGATTGAAGATGTTGATGGAAATAACTATCCAGATTTTTTTTAGAATTAGATGCTCAGGATAGCTATTCATTTAGCTATTGGTTTAACAGTATAATTCTTAATATCATTAATGGATATATAACTTTGCCTTCAAATTATGAGGATTGTGCAGGACTAATCAGATTTGCCTATAAAGAATCTTTAAAAAAAAGCATGATCAAAATTGGATAAAGAATACAGGTTATAAAGGAATTGTTAAAGAAGATGTTAAAAAATATAACTATCCAGATATTCCTTTCTATGGAACAAATATTTTTAAAATAGATAAAAATAACATCAATCCAGATAGCTTTTCAAATTATGCCTCTGCGAGAGTATTGATTGAAATGAACATGGATTTTTATCTAAAAATATTGAAGTTGCACAGAGTGGAGATATTTTGGTATTTTTCATCCAGAAGATCCTGAATTTCCTTATCATGTTATGGTGTATTTTGAAGATCCGGTTAGTTTTGAAGAGTATGCAATCTATCATACAGGTCCAGTTGATGAATTTAATAGTGGGGAATTTAGAGTAGTGAAAATAAAAAAATTTGTATAAAGCCGATCCCACTTGGATGGCCGTTCCAGAAAACAAGAGTTTTATGGGTGTTTATAGATTTAAAATATTGAATTATTAACAATATTTAAATCTCAAAAGAGATAACTGAGAATTATTCTTTTGCTTATTATTAGTAAGCAACGATCTTACTATATCAGGATTATTGTATATTTTTCCATAGTACTTTCCATTGCAAGTTATAAAAAAAACCTTGCTCTTTTTAAAACTACACCAATGTTTTTGAGATTTTCAAAGTTAAGAAAATATTTTTTTTCTGTAAGAAATAATTTTTTTTGGCAGATTTAAGACCTATTCCAGGTACCTTTATTAAAAGTTCATAAGGTGCAGAGTTTATTTCAACGGGAAACATTTGATAATTTCTCAAGGCCCATTTGGTTTTAGGATCCAACGTGTCATCTAAAAATTGTTCTTCTTCATTCAATATTTCATTTGAGGAGAAACCATAATATCTCATTAACCAATCTGCTTGATATAATCTAAGCTTTCTTGTTACAGGAGGATTTTTAATATTTGGTAAACGATAATCTTGATTTACCCTTTGAAAAGCCGAATAATATACACGAGTCAAATGAAAGTTTAAATATAGCTTTTCAACAAGTTTGATAATATGAAAATCACTTTCTGGAGAAGCACCAATTACCAGTTGAGTTGATTGTCCTGATGGAATAAAAGTCGGGCTATATTTGTATTTGTTCTTTTGGTCCATCCATTCTTGATAATGTTTCCCTACATAATTCATTGGAGATAAAATAGCACTTTTATTTTTATCAGGGGGGGCTAAATAAGAGAGGCTTTTTTCTGAAGGCAATTCTAAATTGACGCTCATTCTATCTGCATAAAATCCAGCTTGTTTGATTAATTCTAAATCAGCGCCAGGAATGATTTTAAGATGAATATATCCAGGGAAATTATGTTCTTCCCTTAGTTTCTTAGCAGTTAAATAAAGTGTATTCATTGTAGTGTTTGGAGAACCAAAAACTGCAGAACTTAGGAATAATCCTCTTATTAACTTTCTTTTGTATAAATTCAGAGTCAAGTTTATCAATTCATCCATTTTAAATGTTGCCCTAGGGATATTGTTACTTCGTCTGTTAATACAATAGGCACAATCATAGATACATGAATTAGAAAAAAAGAACTTTCAACAAAGGCATGCATTTGCCATTTGAAGTCTTGCTATAGTATATAGACCCAGGCATATTGTCATTTTCTAAATTAGTTACAGTATCAATGATTGAAGGTTCGGTATCTACATCGAATTTGGCTGATGATGAGAGTATATCTAATTTTTCTTTAATATCCATATTTTATCACCTTAAAAACTATCTTATATTTGTTTGTATACCTTAATTATATCATCTTTTTTTTAAAACTTTAGTATTTTTTTTATCTGAGGATTAATTTATTGATATTAAAATCGCTATATTGCCTTTTAACTTGAAATAATTCAGTAGAATTGGCAATTGTTATATAGCCCTTTTCTTCATCTTTCAAAAAAAATTTTCAAAAAAAAGTTTATGTCTTCTTCATTTGAAAGGCCTGGGACAAAAGTCATTCTGAATTCATAATCAATTGTTGAGTTTCTGAGAATATCGATGGTTCTAGATATTTTGAAAAAAAGATAATCGTTTTTTTCCAATAAGTTTAGAGTAATTTTCCGGTTTTGCTTTAATGTCTAATGCTATATAGTCAATCATATTATTCTCAATCAGACATTTTACCATTTCTGGGTTTGTTCCGTTAGTATCCAGTTTTACTGAATAACGAAGGTGCTTCAGTTTTTGAATAAATTTAGGTAAATAACTATGAATTGTAGGTTCTCCGCCTGTAATACATACTGCAGAGATTCTTTTCTTTAGATATATTAGTTTATTCAAAACATGAATTTCTTCCATTGATGAATAATTTTTGGTGTAGGCTATCTTCCAATTATGGCACCATGGACATTTAAAATTGCAACCTGGAGTGTAAACAACAGCACAGATTTTTTTTAGGATAATCAACAAAGCTGAACGTTCTAATACCTGCAAAATTAATTTTTATCATCCTCACTTATATACGCAATATACCTACTATTATATTTATGTTTCGGATTTGATTATTTTTACAAAATATCTACCAACTTCTAATCTTTATTAACTCTTAATTTCTTTAAAATTTGGTACTTGTACTGAGGTGGGTGAGGGCGCTGCCCTAGGCCCGTTATAAATTCAAAAGTTTTTTTTAAAAACCGGTATTTTTAAAGTTCATAAACTTATTTAAAAATATCTTTAATTTCAAGAATGCTTTCAACATAGTATCCTTCATTATTAAAAATTAATAAAATGAATTTTTATTTAGATTAAATTGAATTCTTTCTTTATATTCTTGCTGCTTTCCATCATTCCAGTTTTGAATAGGTCTATAGTATCCTACTACTCTCGAATATACTTCTGTATCTTTTCCGCAATCAGGACATTTGAAATGTTCTCCAGCGATATATCCATGTTCATGGCAAATTGAAAATGTTGGTGTAATGCTCATATATGGTAAGGAATAATGTTCAAATGCAAACTTAATAAATTCTTTTAATACTTCAGTATCTGTTATCTTTTCTCCAACAAATATATGTATAACAGTGCCTCCACTCCATTTGTTTTGTAGGTTTTCTTGGTGTTCTAACAAATCAAATGGATCTTCAAAATAATTTACTGGTGGATGAACAGAATTTGTATAATAAGGTCTTTCATTAGTCCCTGCTTGTTTTATACTATCTCCAAATGTACTTTTATCAATCTTAGCCAGTCTATAGGTAGCCCCCCCTTCAGCGGGAGAAGCCTCTAAATTATATAGGTTGCCAGTCTCTTTAGTAAATAAATTCAATTTGTCAAGCATGTAATCCATAATATCTTGTGTAATCTTTTTACCTTCTTTACTGCAAATACCATTTTCTATTCCAAAATTTAGTAGACCTTCATGCATTCCAACGAAACCTACAGTTGAAAAGTGATTAGCCCAATATTGACCAGTTAATTCATACACACTGTTCAGATATACCTTTGTATAAGGATACAAACCTTGAGAAGTCCATTTTTCCAGATACTTCCTTTTTATTTCTAAACTATCTTTAACGACTTCCATAACTTCTTCTAAAAGTTCATAAAAGGATTGCATGTTTTGTTTAGATAAATACATTAATCTTGGAATATTTATAGTTACTACTCCTATAGAACCAGTTAAGGGGTTTGAATTAAATAGTCCCCCCCACGTCTCTTAAGTTCAATTTCTTCTTTGTTTTCATTAATAAAACCGAAAGAAAGATCTTTCATGTGTTTCAAAACCTTTTTGTTATCAAGTTTCAACCTGCAACACATCGATCTGGCATCTTCTGGATTCATGTCTGAATTGATGTAGTTTGCAAAATATGGAGATCCATATTTTATGGTTAACCTTAAAATATCTTCTGCAATTTGGCTATTCCAATCAAACTCTTTAGTGATATTATATGTGGGAATAGGAAATGAAAAAGGCCTTCCATCATAATCTCCATTAATCATTATTTCGATAAAAGCTCTATTTATCATATTCATCTCTTTTTGAAATTCTGCGTATCTTTCATCTTTTTCTTTTCCTCCTATAATTACCTTTTTATCTTTATAATTAGAAGGGGGAGTAAGATCAAGCGTGATATTACTAAAAGGTGATTGAAAGCCTACACGCGTAGGAACATTCATATTAAATATGAATTCTTGCATTGCTTGCTTGACCTGCTGATAACTTAAATTATCATATCTAACAAAAGGTGCCAAAAGGGTATCAAAATTTGAGAAGGCTATTGCTCCTGCAGCTTCTCCTTGCATTGTGTATAAAAAAATTAACAGCTTGACCTAGTGCAGTTCTAAAATGTTTTGCAGGACCTGCGGCAATCTTACCAGAAACTCCATGAAATCCTTTTCTTAATAATTCTTCTAAATCCCAACCCACACAATAAGTAGACAATGCTCCTAAGTCATGGATGTGAATAAATCCATTATTATGAAGTTCGCTAATTTTCTTGTTTTGTTTTGAATATATTTCATCAAGCCAAAACTGTTTAGTGATTTCTTGGTGAATATGATTGTTTAAACCTTGAAGTGAATATTGCATGTTTGAGTTTTCCCTAACTTTCCAATCTTTGTTGTTAATGTAATCATAAATCAAATCCATTATTTTCCCTCCAAAATTTATATTGTACTCACTTTAGAAATTACAAAATACCTCCTCAGTTCTAGTCCTCACTAATTCTAATTCTGATTTTTTTTAACTTTTTTTTGGTACTTGCACCTAAGAAAGGGGGGGAGGCTACACCCTAGACCAGTTATAAATTCAAATGCTTACTTTTAGAAAATCTTCTTTTTAAAGTCCCTTTTTATATTTGATGAAAATTATTGAATTAGATAAGGATTTTTATC
>JMBV01000073.1_pt1 | contig 38461 bp, 57 predicted proteins | sample 616531 | NCBI WGS metagenome assembly JMBV01 (sample SAMN02727904, study PRJNA239997) | anaerobic digester metagenome | biome: anaerobic digester; isolation source: mesophilic anaerobic digester inoculated with municipal waste water sludge... | place: Germany: Bielefeld University, CeBiTec ...
CACGATGCGATCTTCTACTTGATGGCTCTTCTTCTTGTACATTGTCTCCTGTTGTTCCAGCAGATGCTGGATAACAAAAAAAATATTTCAGTTGCCGCCTGTCAAAAGGAACCGGTTCATCCTTTATGGTGTCCAGCATCTCATTGATAGTCCGTACATCCCGCTTCAGGTAGTTGATTTGCTTGCGTATCGCTTGTCTTAAAACGTTGGCAGGTTTTCTCTTCATTTTCGACACATTCAAAAAAATCCTTGCGTGCAACCCTCCTGTAGGTGCGGGGTTTATCCTGAACTCCCAGCTTCAAACACAGTTCATCAATCAGTTCCTCTGCTTTTTGACGACTCTCGTTCAGCAGATCCAGATCGGTGGGATACTTGATATCCGCATCACAGACCGTTGCATCCAATTGAAGCTTCCCCCCCTTGTTCCCGGGATGTGGATCAGGGTCGTCATCATTATCCTCTTCTTCATCCTTCGTAACCGTGTCAGCCTTTTCTTGTTTTGTCCCGGCTTTCAGCTTCAACCCTTTTCTTATTAAATCGTCTGTCAATGATTCAAAGACATCCAGATCAATGCGTTTCCTGATGGAAACCAGCAGCGAGGGCGTCATTACCTGTTCATAAGTGAAAGCTTCGAGTCCAAGAAAATACTGTCGAGTAGGCCGGAGGAATTGCACATCCAGCCTCTCACGGAACCGTGCTTGACAGTCTCCCATCACACGGCTCTTCGTATTCAAAACTATTGACATGATCTTTGATACGGTATAAATCCTTGTTTCCAATGATAGAAGAGGGTTCTGTTTTTCTGAGCCACATCAGCAAGCCAGTAAATTGACCTACCTTTGCCAACTTTTAGTCCTTTGAACTTTTTCTTCGCCCAACGGGCAATTGTCTTGTTAAGATAGTTCATGACCTTCAGAAACTCAGTCCTTCCAAACTTTCCATAATAGTTTACCCAGCCAGCAATGATAGGATTTTTCATCTTAGCAATAACAGGCAATTTAAATTGTTGAAAACGATATAAATCCCATGCTTTGATTTTATCTCTCACTTCCTGAGCTGACTTCTTACTGATAGCTGGAAGAAAGCTTGTAAAAGACTCTCCATGCCTCTTGTCAATGGCCCGTCGAGGTCTAAAGGTAAAACCCAAAAAGTCAAACATAACATTTGGATAGTTTATTTTCCTCCTACTGGTTTTGCAGTAGACTATTTTTGTTTTCTCTTCATTGAGTTCCAGCTTACATTCTCTCAATCTGGCTCTGACGGATTCCAGGAGTTTCCTAGCTTCTTCTTCTGTTCTACAATGGCAAATGGTATCATCAGCATAACGCTCAAACAGTATTGACGGGTGTTTGATAGTCATCCATTTGTCAAAACCGTAATGTAGAAAAAGGTTTGCCAAAACTGGGCCTATAACCGATCCTTGTGGCACACCTTGGTTCCGAACAGTGCGTTCTCCATCCACTTTCTCATAAGAAACCTTTATCCAGCGTTCAATGTATAGTAGTATCCACTTTTCGTTGATATGCTTACCTACCGCTTTCATAAGCAACCTATGGTCGATTGTGTCGAAGAACTTGCTGATGTCCATATCAAGTACCCACGCATACTTCCAACAACGCTCCTGAGCCTTGGCTATGGCATCATGGGCAGAACGATTGGGTCTGTATCCGTAGGAATCATCATGAAAGTGAGGTTCAATTTTCGGCAGCATCAGAAGTACAGCTGTCATTTGAGCTACCCTGTCTTCAATCGTTGGGATGCCTAATGGCCTTTTCCCCCCCATTTGTTTTGGGAATCTCCACAAGCTTTACCGGCTTGGGGGGGAAATAGCTGCCTGAGCTCATTCGGTTCCAGAGCTTGTAAAGATTGGATTTAAGGTTTCCCTCATACTTCTCAATCGATACCCGTCTATGCCCGCACCGCCACCGTTGGACTTCACCTTCATGAATGCATTATACACGACCTTTTTGTCTATGTCATAAGGTTTTGCTCCTTGCATCGATTCCTCCTTAGTTTTAAGTTGTTCAATCCAATTTGCTTAAATACGTCATCCCCCCCTTCACTCCAGTCCCATTACAGAACCTTCTTCATTACTACGGGATGATCCGCCCCAGGTTACAACATCGATACTTTCAGCCTTACGTTATTCGCTTATGGCTTTTTCTCTTATCATTTGCAACCTGGTTCTCACGTTCCGCCAAAGAGCCTGCATATAATTCCTGTCATCTATACACCGCATACCAAATGGGCGGTAAACAGGTTTCCCCCCCATTCTTGTCCCAGCAGTACATAACAGCCACTGGTTTTGATATGACTTTATTAACCCTAACGATGCTTCTTCGATGATTCATTCTCATTCAGCTCTTATATACTCATCTTCCAGCTTGTGCTGATTTTTCCGAATCGCTCACCACCCCCCCTGTCTTGCCTCAGAAGCGGCATTCGGCGATTTGCAACCTACACCTGTATGCCGGTTGCGGGAGGCCTACTCCCATCTCTTTGACAGTTACGAACACAGCTTTCATATTTAGCCACTCAATATGTAGCTGCATCCTCGTGACGCACGCATGTAGGGATTCTCCTGGATCATCTCTATCACACCGCGATCGTCCGTCTTCATGATGTGCTTGATGATGATCACTCCCAGCACAAGCCTGGCATCCTTGGTGGGGGCACCACGGTTGCTCTTGAAGTTCTTGTAGTAAAGCCGGGCGAACTCTTCCCAGGGAACTATTTTTGAAAGAACAACCCACCGATTATTCTCATCCAGTTTTGCCTCAAAAGGCATCTTGAACTCGGATATTGAAAGCTGTCTGGAGCTCTTGTATCGTATCATAAAATGCAAGGTTTATGAAGTAAAAATACTCAATTTCTTGCAGTTATGCAAATTTTATATCGTTTAATTTGCTGATTTTCAGAATAAATATCTATTATTCAGCAGACCCGAAGTAGAGATCACCTATGTTATAAAGCACGAATGCCTGTTGTGCTTCATCGTTGTGCTGTTGTGCTACAGCCAAAGCCTGTTTATATTCATTGAGCGCAAGATCATATTGTTGATTTTCACGATAGACACAACCGCAGTAAAAATAACTCAGAAAGCTAAGCTCCCAATTATTCCCTGCTTTTTGGATGAAATAATCACGGGCTTTAAATATTGCTGTGTCCCCGGAAATGGGAATGAAGTTCTTATAGCGTGCCTGCACTATTCTTAACCGGTATTCCATATGATCTGCTTCAGACAACTCTCCGGGATCAGCAATTGCATCAAGAAGCAACAACGCACTATCGGGATTGATTTCAATTATACGCCCAGCTTCCCGAAGTAACGAAAGGGACTCGGAGTGTGAGTTACACGCACTCAACAACAGTGAGGCAAAAATCAGTAATATACCGCAAAAAGGCACTCGCATCTTTTCTTATCATTGTGCTAACGAGTACAAAGATATAGCAATATTGGATATAAGACAAGATTATATAAGATGCAATAGATGTCATTTATGTCTTATGTTCTATTTTTCATAAATCCGACTAATTCTCAGTCCTCTCAGGCATATTTTCAACTGTAGTTCGTTTTATTTCATAACAGATATTTCGTGCTCCTTCTTCGGATAAGGAATTATCCCGTTGGTATGTAAAGATAGGAGCAAAAAAATGCCTCGCTAAGGAGGCATTTCTTTTTCTTACGCTGGTTTTAACTGGTTCATCTTTCTCATTATCCCTTCATTATCAGTTTGTTCCCAATAGTACTTGTAGATCGTTTTTGGACTGTTACCGGCAATTTTTGCTACAGCAATAGGATGAACATAATCATCAATCATTTTAGTTATAAATGTACCTCGGGCTGCATACCAGGTGAATTCCTTTTCACAATCAATCAATTTTCCAACCTTTTTCAAGGTCTTGTTTACTTTCTCCCGAAAACGCTTAGCACGTCCTCTTTCCTGATCTTCGGTTTTTTTGTTTATGGTTAAAAATTGGCAGGACATAATTTCCATAACATTGATCTCTATATTTTCAATTATCTCCCTTGCTGCTGTGTTGAGAGGAACCAGACCTTTCTTAGGGAATTTAATCCTTTAATAGTTGATCTTGTCGTCTATAATACAATCCCAAGTCAAATAGGAAACATCGATACTGGCCATTCCACCAGCATAAAAACTGAAAAGAAAAGCATCAATATGGAATTGCTCTTTTTTTCGTAAATTGGTTTTTGTCGAGTTTTTCTATTCTCTTTATGTATTCATAGGATATTGTCTGAGGTTTGGTGTCTTTCTTTTTTCATATCAAGACTGACACATTCAAATAGTTTTTTTATCTGCATTTGGCTGCCCCATTACTGAAGCATAATAGAAAACCCCATAAAATTTTCTTAGCCTTGTACTAACAGCTCCCTGATTACCCTTTTTCGCACCCCGTTCACGTAGATATAATACATAATCTTTTAAGAACTGCTCATTTATATCCTTAAAGTAGTACGTCGAAAAACTCCTGTTATAAACATCTTTTGTAAAATCTCTCAGGGTATATCTGAGATAGTGATAATGCATAGCGTTTACCTTACTGGTTACAACTCTTCCGTTTTTGAATCGTTTCCGTTTTTTTCATCATTTCGATGATAGCATCCATACATTTATCTATTGTCTGAATTTTAACCTGTTTTTTTTCCTTCTCAATTTGCTCCACATCAAAATGATGAGCCCATTGAACGGGAAACCAGTTTTGACCTTCAGACTCCCAATCCTCAGCAACTTTAAGATATTTCGCTTTCAAGTCGATGAGTTTTTTTTGTTTTTTTTCGACTGCTTCACTGGTTCGGATGAGAAACTTTGTGTTTCCTGATTCCAGTCTTTATACAAGCCCGTAATAGTTAATACTTTGGGTACCCTTGCGTAACCAGTCTTAAAGAAAATCATTTCGATTTTCACATAATTCTTGTCTTTTGAATCTTGCTTTCCTTTAAAATTAATACTATACATATTATTCTTAGTTGTTTAATTGCCCATTAATTAGTCTTAATTCGACCTACATGAACCCCCCCTACATAATAATAGGATATTTCTTACCTATTGTTTATAATGGCCTAAATTGAACTAAATTCTATTTTATTTACGGAGCCATTAAATCAACCTAATAATCTTACAATATGACAGTTATATACATACATCTCTATGCATGTTTAAAAAGAGGCTACCTCACAACGAAATAGGCTTTCTGTTTTATATGGTTTTCTTAAATACCTTTCTTTCCGTAACATTTACTTCCATCAGGAGATAGGTAGAAATCGAAAGTTTCTTCTTTAGGAGTTCCCGATAGTTGAACGGAATACTTGCATCTGACAATAATCGCAAGCACATCATTCGCATTTCTGCTTTCGTATCCCCCCCGCAGATTATCCGGCACAAGGTTTTTAAGCGAATCTATACGGGCGTTCATCACAGCAATATCAGCATTATACTTGTCAATATCGCTCTGCTTTTGGTTTTTGCCAATAGTTCCTCACTCATTTTCTTGGCAAGTGAAACACGGTCAATGATAAGTTGCTTATCTTTCCTAAATTCATCAGTAAGATAAGTAATACTGTCGGCAACGGTAACATTACCCTGTTCGTTTAACTCAACAATTTTGAAGTTGAGATTTTCTTTTGTGTCACTACCTTTCAGTAAGTGGTCGGTAATGGTTTTTTTTCATAGTTGCTCTTTGACGAATTAGAACCACCGCAGGAAACCATTAAAACCGCAATTAATAAATAGATTACATTTTTCATGACTATATTTCTGTTTATAAGAGTTTGAATTAATTTAATGTTATTGCAGGGAGTTTTGATGATAGGTTGTACACAATCAAAACATCTGCTTCTTTTTCGGTTTTGTCCGGGTGTATTCGGTTAATGCTTTCATAACCCATTCCCTGAACGCTTGCGCTTCAAAGGAAGCTACTCGATAACTGACAAAAATCAATGCTTCCAGATTGTATAAAGTCATTTCACATTGACGACCGTTATGCTCGTATTTGTGTATTCGGGTTACGTTTTCTTCCCGCAATAAGCCCGATTTGAATATAGACCGCAGATTATTACCAATCGAACTGACAAATACATTAAACAAACCAGCTATCTCGTGCTTTGTCATCCACAGGGTGCAATTTACGAGTTTTGCTTCAACAATTAGCTGATTTTCATCGTTTTCTTTAATTTTGATATATCCGTATTCCATAATTATTCTACTTTTCATCTTGTTGAACATTAAAACCGATACGTTTTCGGGGGGGCTTATTTTCCTGCTCCCTTTGTGAAGCAAGTTCCGTAAGAGCCTGATAAATATCGCTGAACTGCATATTGGTTTCGATCATAAAATCCTCCAATTTACGATTTAATTCAGCGTAACCAAGTGCATATTGGCGTAAAGCAACGAAAGCCCTTATTATTGATATATTTACTTGAATCGCTAAAGGGCTGTTGAGTACACTCGAAAGTTGGGCAACCCCCCCTTGTTCGGTGAATGCGAATGGGGGGGATATCGACTACCTCCCCAACTTGAGGTGCCAAAATTGCACCTCAAGTCTTCGTTCTCACTATCAGTTAGTTCAAACATAAAATCCTCCGGGAAGCGTTCTATATTACGCCTTACAGCACGTTTCAGATTTTTTTTGTTTCTACTTGATACATTTCTGCTAAATCAAAATCCAAAAGGACACGCATCCCTCTGATTTCATAAATCTTACTTTGTATGATTTGTAGTTCCATGATATTGTGATTTATTGATTTACAGCTATTTTTTTGTACTTTCATCATCGGTTTGAATGAAAATGCTTCTTCTTTCTCAAATGTATTCGCCCAAAGAGAAGATTTTTCTTCCTCTGAAAGACTGTGCCACATCATAGATATGCGTTTCACTCTTTCAGGATCATTTGATAGAGTAATTGGAAGATTGAATAATGCCATTTTCTCACCCAAAGAAAGACACTCAAAATGTTTATCCAAGTTAGATTTAGATTTAATCTTTTTCTCTTCCAGTTTTTCAGCAAATGAAGCCATGTCATTGCTGACCTTGACATCTGTGATTCTTGCGTAAATTTGGGTAGTTTTGATATTGGTATGCCCTAACATCTTTGATACGCTTTCGATAGATACCCCTTTGGTCAAGGTAAGGGTTGCAAATGTATGTCTTGCAAGGTGATAGCTCAAATTTTTATCAATACCGCACACTGTTCCGATTTCCTTCAAGTATTCATTCATCTTTTGATTGCTCATAACCGGAAGAACTTTATCATCCGGTAACTTTCCAGAATACTTATCTATAATTTGCTTTGGAACATCAAGCAAAGGGACGTTGTAATTAACACCAGTTTTCTCCCGTTTACCCATAATCCATAATCCATCATCAAAAGAAGTTCGGATGTTAGAGTTGCGTAAGTTCTTTACATCTATGTAGGCAAGCCCCCCCGTGAAGCAACTGAAAATAAATATATCCCGTACTCGTTAAAGGCGTTCGGAAGCAAATTTCTTTCGCATAATTATATCAATTTCTTGCTGTGTCAAGTAGCCACGATCTGTCTTCTTGAAGCGTATCTTAAAATTGGCAAACGGATCAATGTGTATCCAACCATTATTTTTGCATGATGATAATTGTACGGAAACGTTGCAGAAATTTTGCGGTAGTATTCTCTTTACAGTTACAGGAAGTCATCAGGTAAATTTCAAAGTTGTGCAGGAACATATGATTCACCTCTTTTAAAGAAATGTCTGATACATTATAATACTCCTTTATAAAGTCAGCCATTCGTTTATAGGCTACTACATATTTTTGGAGTGTTTCTTTGGATTTGCTTATACCAACTAATTTGGCAATATCATCATTATGGCGTTGAAAAAGTTCGAGTACAGTCTGATGTTTACTTCAATGCCGAGAAAGAGATTCTTAACTCTTTCGGCATTTACATTGTTTTCCTTTGTCTGTAACTCATGATACACATTATGAATACTTGTTTTTATAGTATTCAATAAGGCATTGACTTCAACAGCTTCATTAGATTTGCCGATAGCGATACCGGCTTTTGCGTCCCAGATATTGGGATTGACATTTACTTTTGTGTTAAAACGGCTTGGTTCTCCGTCGATGGTAATACGGCACATGATAGGATAAGTGCCGTCTGCTCTTTTTTTTGTCTTTCTTTACATAGAAAAGAATGCGAAATGTACTTTTCATAAACTCATTTTTTTAATGTTACAAAATTACCGATAACTATCTAAAAATGAATTTTATGCACTATGCCAAATCAGGACAATACGCTGCCAATTTTGACCAAACTGTACCCCCCTTCGCTTCGAATTACTGTACCCCCCTTGCGTTTTTTTCGGAAAGGGGGGGTACAGTTTAGGTTAGCTGCTTTGTCTTTTTTTCGTCTTTTTCTTGGCTTTAGACCAAGACATGATAAACGAAAAAAAAGCCCCTCATATTCACTGAATATGAAGGGCTTGTCTTTCTTTTGGCGCCTCTTGTCGTAGGCTCTCTGCGGTATGGACGGGACTCGAACCCGCGACCCCCCCCTGCGTGACAGGCAGGTATTCTAACCAGCTGAACTACCACACCATTTACATGAGTGCTGACTTATTGGACCTGGCACAATTTTCCCGACATTTCGGGATTTACCGGCCAACCAAAAAAACACTCGGTTTTCTTTCGCTATTTTGGGCTTGGCTACCACTGTAACTACCACTGTTTCCTATAGCGAGTGCAAAGGTAACGATATTTTCAGAATTACAAAACTTTTAATACTAAATTTTCAGTACTTACAACACAATTTACATCGCTATAGAAAAAAAAGCCCTATTCCTCTGTTTCAGAATAGGGCTTCTTCAGCCATTTATTGAACCAGCGGAAAAACTCACGCTGAAACATTATTCCGTTCTGAGGCTGCGATATCCAGTGATTCTCGTTTGGAAAGATGAGCATGCGGGATGGTATATTCCGGAGCTGTGCGGCGTTAAATGCCATCATACCCTGCGATGCCAGGATACGGTAATCCAGTTCACCATGCGTTATCATAATGGGAGAGTTCCATTTATCAACAAAGCGGTGAGGTGAGTTTTCAAATGTGCGCTGAGCAACGGCGTTAGACCTGTTCCAGTAGCACCGCCCATATCCCAGTTGGCAAACCACATCTCCTCAGTCTCCAGATATTGTGCCTCCAGGTTGAATATACCTGCATGAGACAGAAATGCTTTGAAGCGACCGTCGTGATTACCTGCAAGCCAGTAAACCGAAAAGCCGCCGTAGCTTGCACCTGTACAGCCCAGCCTGTTCTCATCAACAAAAGGTTCCTTTGCAAGGGTATCAATCGCGGTAAGATAATCTCTCATGTTCTGTCCCCCCCATAATCGCCGCTGATCTGCTCCAGCCACTCCTGTCCGAAACCGGGAAGGCCACGGCGGTTGGGAGCCACTACAATATAGCCGTTTGCAGCCATCATCTGCAGATTCCAGCGGTAAGACCAGAACTGGCTCACCATGCTTTGCGGACCTCCCTGGCAGTACAACAGCGCGGGATAGTTCCCGGAAGGATCGAAGCCGGGAGGATAGACCACCCATGTGAGCATCTCTTTGCCGTCTGTGGTGGTGATCCAACGCTCTTCAACCTCTCCCATGCGCAGCTGATCTAATATATCCTTGTTTTCCAAGGATATATCAGTAGCCTGCCCCCCCGAGGCAATATCCACACTGTATATTTCCGTAGGCTGCGACATAGACTGGCGCTTGGTGATCAGCTTCCCGTCACCCACTGCAACCGACTGGTAATCATACTTTCCTTTGGTGATAGGTGAGATCTCGAATGAGAAAATGTCGGCAACGTAGATTTGAGTGGTTCCTTTGACCGGAGCAACAATATATATGGTTTTACTGTCGCTGTTCCATTCGAACGCATCGGTATTATAATCGAAATTTTCCGTTACATATCTCTTTTCCCCCCCGGTCGCCAGTTCCATTACATACAACCTGTTCTTGTCGGATTCATACCCGTCGCGTTCCATACTTTGCCAGGCAATATATTTACCGTCGGGAGAGAAGCGTGGATTCACATCGTAACCCATCATTCCTTCAGTCATATTCTTTGTTTCTCCCGTCTCTACATTGTAGAAAAGATGTCTGAATTTGTGGAAAGGCTGTACGCTTTCCCTGTTTTTTTTACGTGAAGTATAGGCAATGGTTTTACTGTCGGGGCTCCAGTCCAGTTGTTCCATTCCGCCAAAAGGATCCATAGGAGCTTCGTAGGGTTCCCCCCCCTCAAGGAGGTCTTTTATATTTGAAAATTTGTTTTCGGCAAGATCTGCAACAAAAGGGTGAGGCACACTTTCAACCCATTTGTCCCAATGTTTATACATAAGATCGTCTACCACTCTCCCTGATGCTTTTGGGAGGTCGGGATACTTGTCGGCAGCTGTCTCAGTAATTTTCACATCTTTTACAAAGAGCACCTTCTTTCCATCGGGTGAGAATGCAAAGCCATTTATTCCTCCGTCAACGTCAGATATCTGTTTCACTCCACCGCCATCGGGATTGATTATCCATATCTGTGACGAACCCGTTTCATCACTTAGAAAGGCTATCTTTTGCCGTTGTCGATCCACTGTGGATTGCTCTCCTGATCGCTGGTGAAAGTGAGTTGTTTTTTTTCAGAGCCATCAGATTTCATAATTACTAGCTCCGAGTTGGTTTTATTTTGAGGTATACTAACGTAAGAAACCTGATAGATGATATGCGACTTGTCGGGAGAAACTTCAACACTCCCTACCCTTACAAAACTGTAAAGGACTTCAGGGGGGGTCATAATACCGTCCTTAATTTCAGGTACGGTCCTACCAATTATTTCCGTTATCTCTTTACTGTTTTTTTTACTTTTTTTTCCTGCGAAGCCTCATTGCATGACAACAGACTTCCTGTGATAACAATAGCCATAAGTATTAATTTGCCCTTCATACGATATGAAATTATATGTGTATGATTGAATTATCTGTTTCAGGTTCTACAATACGCCCATCTATCATATGGATGGTTCTGTCGGTGATAGAGGCGAGCTGTTCGTCGTGCGTGACGATTACAAAAGTCTGGTCGAGCTTGTCGCGCAGTTCGAAGAACAGATTATGCAGCTCCTCTTTATTGTCCGAGTCAAGACTCCCCCCCGAAGGCTCATCGGCAAAGACTACCAGGGGACTGTTTATCAGAGCCCTTGCCACAGCTACACGCTGTTTTTCTCCTCCCGAGAGCTCAGCCGGCTTATGCTCGGTACGTGCCGATAATCCCATCATATTTAGCAGCTCCTTTGCCCTTCCTTCGGCATCAGAATGCCTTGCATTACCAATAAGGGCCGGTATCATTACATTTTCGAGTGCCGTAAATTCAGGAAGAAGCTGGTGGAACTGGAAAACAAATCCGATATTTCTGTTCCGGAAATCCGACAGTCTCTTTTCGCTCAAAGTGCTCAGTTCGCTATTATTGATATAGATTCTCCCGGAATCGGCTTTTTCCAGCGTACCCATAATCATCAGAAGAGTTGTTTTACCTGCGCCACTAGGCCCCCCCACAATAGATACGATTTCACCTTTTTGAACCTCTAAGTCTATACCCTTCAGTACCTGAAGCGGCCCAAAACTTTTAACTATTTTCTCTACTTTAATCATCTGATATCTATTTCATGCACACTACCAAAATGCGAAGGTAAGAAAAATTTTCGCACCGCAACATTTTACGCATTATTAACCGGCTTAAGGTTGCAAGTTCAGTTTGGTGCTACTTATATTTGTAATTGGACAAGTCCAGATAAATTGATTAGCTTTGTGTCAGTAAAATTATGGAGCCGGCAAACAAAACCATCACTGTGTTAGGAGGGTTACTCCGCTTGCCCCCCCTGTGGGTTTACGGAGAGTAAAGGAGAAAGTAGTAATCAGAAAAATCGTGGTTTATGCAAGATTTAAGTAAAATGCGACAGGAATATGATGCAGAAAGCCTGAACGAGGCCGATATGGCGTCAGACCCTATTAAGGAGTTTATGGAGTGGATGGATGAAGCAATTGCGGCAAAACTGTCTGAACCTAATGCAATGGTTATTGCCACTTCTACTTCCGATGGGAAACCCTCTGCTCGTGTAGTCCTATTGAAAGAAGTGAATGATTGCGGTTTCGTTTTTTTTCACCAACTACCTTAGTAGGAAAGGGATGGAATTGCTTAGCAACCCGTTTGCAGCAGTTGTGTTCGACTGGCATGATATGGGGGGGCGGCAGGTGCGAATAGAGGGCCGTGTTGAGAAGCTGTCAGCTGAAGAATCAGATAACTATTTCAATACACGTCCCGAAAACGCAAAAACCGGTGCATGGTCATCTCCCCCCCAAAGCAAAATAATAAAAAGCCGTGATGAGCTTGATGAACTGCAAAAAGAAACTGAACGAATGTTTGCTGGTAATACAATTTACAGGCCTTCTCATTGGGGCGGTTTTCTGATCAGGCCCGAAGTGATTGAGTTCTGGAAAGGGAGGCAAAGCCGTATGCACGACCGTATTGCATATTACAAAACCGAAGATGGCTGGAGCATTAATCGGTTAGCACCGTGAGAGTTCTTTTTCAAACACTACAACCGTCAGCAGCCATTTGTTAAGGCTTGTTTTCACTTTAAACTATGAGTCCCCTCAGATAAGTCTTTTTTTGCTGAAAATCCGATAAATAACACCATTGATTTCCAGCGAGTTGCGACCTCCTGAAATCGGTTTTTGGGGGGGTTTTCGGAGCAGACTCAACTATTCATTGTTGAGCTGATTTAAAATGTCCCGTAATAGAACCGCCATACATTTGTCTGCTCCTAAAAACAGAATATCAAAATAATGCGAGTTCAATTAATGCTCCGTTAAATCTTCATTTATATCACTGACAGTCAATAGGTTAAACCGAATCCTCGAAAACGCTATACTCCATTGATATTCAGTGAATTATAAAATTTACTTAAAAAAATACCGAAGTATTGATAATGAAAAATTTTTTTAAACAACTCTCTCCCCCAAATATCTCAATTTTCACTGTTTTTGAAAATGAGATTTTAGAATTGGACTCATACATTAAATATCAACATCTATTTTGACCCGATTGCAATAATAGAGACTTTTCAGAGGGTACTAATACGTATAACATGATAATAAACATCAAATAACTTCACTGAAAAATGACTTTTTAAAGGATGCTTATCGCTTCATTTATTTATGTTAATGATTTTATTTTTTTGGCACTGTTGCAACAAATTCTTTCAGATAAAAAGGTTCAAAATAGGCCACATCTGCAAAATCTCTTTCCTTGAATGCTTTTTCTGCTAACAACATCATACCTGAAGCTAACGGATGGATATCTCTGATAAATGATGCGTTGCGATGTGTGATAACAGATTCGCATTTTAATGCGCCGTTCCCAAAAAAAACAATCTTTTTCTCTCTAAGAAGATCGGAGTAACTATTGCTATCAACGATATCGGCAGAGGTTTTGCGAATCACATTCAACGTTTTGTCGAAAAGGTGGTATAGGCCTCCATTCTTCGTGCATCAATCATCGGGCATAGCAAAGCATCATACCCTACCCTGTCTGTGACCATAGAGGCCATGATGAGTGAGGTAGGTATGGCAATGAGCGGGATGCCCAGTCCGTAACTCAACCCTTTTGCTTCCGACACACCTATACGAAGGCCTGTGTAGGAGCCGGGACCGCTGCTTACAGCAATTGCATCAAGCAAGAGATTGTTTTTCCTCGAATACTCCATGATCTCCTGAACAAAAAGGCCCAGTAATGATGCATGAGACTGCCTTTATAGCTTACTTTACTTAGTAGCATTTTCCCGTCACTGGAAAGTGAACAGGAGCAAACGGGGTAGATGTTTCAATAGAAAGTATGGTGCACATGAAATATTGATTCTGAAAAAAATGAAAGTGTAAAGATGAGTATGTTCCGAAAAAAACCGAACATCAAAAATTATTATTTTAATAAATTGAATACCATTATGTACTTAGCTTAGCCTACAAAGATAGAGCCTTTTCGGAAATGACTCAAAGATAAAATTTTTACAACTATAAGCATAAAAAAACTGCATCGCATGAATGCAGTTTTTAACTTAAATAAACCTATAAAGGATTAATACCTGTTTCTTTCGCGGTTTCCGTAACCGCCTCCGCGGTTACTTCTTGGGCGATCGCCTTCGGTACGGGGACGTGCTACAGATACAGACAGTGTACGTCCATCGTATTCAGCATCATTAAGTTCTTCAATGGCACGCTGTCCTTCTGCATCGTCGGACATCTCCACAAAACCGTAGCCTTTTGAGCGACGGGTTTCCCGGTCAGTGATAATTTTTGCTGAGGAAACTTCACCATACTCCTCAAAAAGTTCTTTTAAATCGGCATCAGTAATCTGATAACTTAAGCCGGCTACAAAAATGTTCATGTAAAATAATTAAAATAAAAAAAATAAATAACTTGTGCAGAAGTCCTTTCATTGAGAGGAGTTAGGAAATAACTTGACAATGGTGTGAAGTAACTAAATAACGGCCTGCTAAAAAAAATACTTTTGCATGACAAAGATAGATATAAATTAATTGCAGCAAAATAAAATGAGGTAAAAATCACAAAAAAAATTGTTTGAGAGTGTTTTACATCTCAATTCCATTTCTAATAAGCAGCGCTTCAACTGATGGTTCTTGCCCTCTAAACCGCTTGTAGAGTGACATTGGGTCTTCAGTGTTTCCTTTTTCAAGAATATTGCCCCCCCTGAATGAGGCTGCAGTCTCCTTATTGAAGATCCCATTCTTTTTGAATACCGAAAAAGCATCGGCGTCCATCACTTCTGCCCATTTATAACTATAGTAGCCTGCTGCATATCCCCCCCCTGAAAAAAATATGACCGAAGGATGTGGACATGCATGCAGCGGGCACAACCGGCAACAATTGCACATGAGCCATGGCCTCCTTTTCAAATGCACGGACATCTCCCTCAAAGGGTTTTTCAAGAGAGTGCCATGCCATATCAAGATAACCGAACGATAGCTGGCGTAATGTAGCATAACCAGTGTTGTAGTTTGAGGCATCTACTATTTTTGCAATAAATCATCCGGCATTTTCTCTCCTGTCAGATAATGAGAAGCAAATTTATCGAGATACTCTTTTTGTACTAGCCAGTTCTCCATGATATGGGAAGGCAGCTCCACAAAATCGCGATAAACACTCGTCCCTGATAAAGTCTCATATGTGCTTCGTGCCAGCATTCCGTGCAAGGCATGGCCAAACTCATGCAAAACGTATTCACTTCATCGAAGGTAAGCAATGCAGGCTTGGTTTCCGTTGGCCTGGTAAAATTCATTACTATGGATACATGAGGCCTGCTGTCTCTTCCGTCCCTTATATACTGTCCCTTGTATGAGGTCATCCATGCACCGGATTGTTTTCCTTCGCGCGGATGGAAATCGGTGTAGAGGACAGAAAGAAAGTTCCCATCCTCATCAAGCACATCAAAAGCCTCAACCTCTGGATGATAGACTGAAATAGCCGGGTTTTTCACAAACTGCAACCCGTAAAGGTCCGTTGCAAGCCCAAAAACACCTTTTTTTCACATTTTCGAGCTCAAAATAGGGGGGGCGCGTCATCTCGTCGTTAAGCTTAAAACGTTTATCTTTAAGCTTGTCTGCATAGAAGCTCCAGTCCCATGGTTGCAGGTCAATAGCCTTCTTCTCCATCTGTACGGCAAAATCCTGTATATCCTTCACCTCTTTACTAGCTATAGTTCCGAAAGCATCAGCCAGCTTATTAAGCAAGGCATATACAGCCTCCCCCCCATTTTTAGCCATCCGGTTCCTAAGGATATACTCCGAGTAGTTTTTATATCCCAGCAAATTGGCAATCTGTAAACGGAGATTCACTATTTTCCTTACATTCTCACGGTTATCAAACTCACCTCCTCCAACACCTTTGGTATTGTAAGCCAAATACAACTTCTCCCGCAAATCTCGACGAGTGGAATATTTCATAAAACCTATGTAACTGGGCGCCGAGAGGTCGATCAGCCACCCCCCCGCCTTCCCTTTCATTTTTGCCTTGGCAAAAGCAGCATCAACCAGACTTTCGGGGAGGCCTTCAATATCTGATTTATCAGTAAGCAGCATCTCATAAGCATTGGTCTCTCGCAGGTTGTTTTGTCCAAATTCAAGCGAAACCTTACTTAACTCCATCGACAGTTCGCGATACTTTTTTTTGTCTTCCGGGGGGGTAAGTGTTGCGCCGCTGTTTTCAAAACTTTCGTAATATTTCTCTACCAGACGAATCTGTTCTGGTGTAAGGAGGGTTGAATGACGTGTATCATATACAGACTTTACACGACTGAAAAGAGCTTCATTCAGGTTGATATTATTGGAATGTTCCGACAGCTTCGGACTTAACCGCTGAGAGATTTCCATCATCTCTTCACTGCTCTCAGCACTCAGCAGATTAAAGAATACGTTGCTCACACGGTTCAGCATCTCGCCCGAATATTCCATCGCTTCAATAGTGTTTTGAAAAGACGGGCCCTCTTTATTAGCTATTATTTCATCAATCTCAGACTGATGATCTTTCATTGCCTTATCGAAAGCAGGTTCAAAATGTTCGGTTCTGATCTTGTCGAACGGAGCTGTTCCATGCGGTGTGGCAAAAGGGGGGGAAAAAAAAGGGTTCTCTTGTGCCGGTGCTGTCATCATAATCATTACACAGATAGTTATTAATAAGGTTTTCTTCATAAGAATTTGTTACATTTGCAATAAATAGTAATAATAGCAAAGATACATTTTTTTTGTTTTCCGCACACAGAAAGCCACTGTTGACAAAACATTTTTTTACTAAATTGCGTTTTTAATACATGCAAGATAACAAGTGCGTTCTTACATTTGTTCGGATTCTTATATTTTGACAAAAAAAGGGCTTTAAACAGTACTTGAAAAGGTGTGAGAAAGTAGTATAAACAAATTGCATGGAAAATTCTGAAAGAAACAGTGATGGAAAGATGAATTGACATGCAGACAGGGAGGGAGGGGGGGATAACGAAGATAGACACAAGGAGAAGAAGGAATTGAATATTTAAGTTCGAGGAAAAGGAAGAAACTAAAAATGACATTAAATATTAAAGCAGATAAAACATGGCAACAACTGAAAGTAAAACCAAGGAAAAAGCAAAGACAACCCGCACAAAGAGTAAAACCAAAACCACAGCTCCCGGAGCAAAAAAAACTTTATCCTCGACACGAATGTGATTTTGCACGATTTCAAATGTCTCGACAATTTTGAGGAGAACGACATCTACATTCCGTTTGTGGTCCTAGAAGAGTTGGATAAATTCAAAAAAAGGAAACGAACAGATCAATTTCAATGCACGTGCATTTGTGCGCGAATTGGATCTTATAACCGATGACGATTTGTTCACTAACGGTGCCGATCTAGGTGTTGGTAGAGGTAAGTTGTACATAGTGAATGTATCAGGTGAGAACAAAAGATAACTGATGCATTCCCCGAACGTACTCCCGACAACCGTATTCTTTCCGTGGTAGACGATATTGCCTGCAAGCTCCCGGAAATGAAGACCATCCTTGTCTCCAAAGATATCAATCTGAGAATGAAGGCACGTTCTCTTGGAATTATGGCGGAAGATTATATTAACGACAAGGTTACAAATGTCGATATTTTCGCAAAGGGGGGGAAACGGTTATCGAGGGTATTAGCCCCGATCTGATCGATAGACTGTATTCTCAACCTACCGGAGTGGATATGGATGAGTTCGATTTTGAGATCCAACTCGATCCCAACCAGTGCTTTGTCCTTAAAAGTGATAGAAATAGCGTCCTGTCAAGATACAATCCGTTCACACAGAAAATAAACAAGATAGAAAAAGAGCCCAATTTCGGTATCCAGCCACGCAATGCAGAACAGGCTTTTGCTTTAGAGATTTTGAACGACCAGGAGATAAAACTGGTAGGCCTTACCGGGAAAGCAGGTACTGGCAAAACGCTTCTTGCACTGGCTTCAGCCCTAAAACAAAACAAGATTTATAATCACATACTGCTGGCACGCCCTATTGTTTCACTGTCTAACAAGGATCTTGGATATTTACCTGGCGACGAAAAACAGAAGATTGCCCCCCCTATATGCAACCTCTGTTCGATAATCTTAACGTTATAAAATCACAACTGGGACAAAACAGTTCAGAACTCAGACTGATTGACGAACTGCAGAAATCAGGACAGCTAGAGATTGAAGCCCTGGCATTTATCCGCGGACGGAGCCTCACTGGAACATTCTGTATTATTGATGAGGCGCAGAATCTTACTCCGCATGAAGTGAAGACTATTATAACACGAGCAGGTGAAGGAACCAAAATGGTGTTTACAGGAGACCTTCAACAGATCGACTCACCTTATCTGGATATGCAGTCCAACGGATTGGCATATATGATTGATAAGATGCGCGGACAAAATCTGTTCGGACATGTAAACTTGGTAAAAGGTGAACGGAGTGAGCTATCGGAAATGGCCAGCAATCTTTTGTAGAGTTCAAAACTGAAAATGAAAAGTGAAAAAAATATCTTCCGTTTTTTTTACTATTAGTTTTTTTGTTTTTAGTTTTTCATTTTTAGATTTCCTATCTTTGCATCCCAAAACATGTAAGAAAGATGCAAAAGCCCTCAATACCCAAAGGTACACGTGATTTTCGCCAGAAGAGATGGCGAAACGGAACTATATTTCAATATTATCAGTGAAGTTTATCGCCTCTACGGCTTTCGCCAGATTGAGACGCCCGCGATGGAGAACCTCGACACGCTGATGGGAAAATACGGAGAGGAGGGCGATAAGCTGCTGTTCAAAATTCTCAACTCAGGTGATTTCCTGTCGGCTATGAGCACCGATGATATTACCGAAGGTAATCCGGCGAGGACGGCTAACAAGATCTCTGAAAAAGGGCTTCGCTACGACCTCACCGTTCCTTTCGCGCGGTATGTGGTAATGCACCGTAACGAGATCTCATTCCCTTTAAAAGGTATCAGATACAGCCTGTATGGCGGGCCGACCGTCCCCCCCAGAAAGGTCGTTACCGAGAGTTTTTCCAGTGCGATGCCGATATTGTTGGTTCCGACTCTCTCCTTAACGAGGTGGAACTGGTGCAAATTATTGATGAGGTCTTTTCACGTCTGAAAGTTCGTGTATGTGTAAAGATCAACAACCGCAAGATCCTTTCCGGTATTGCTGAAATAATTGGCGAAGCTGATAAAATCACAGATATCACTGTGGCTATAGATAAGCTCGATAAAATAGGATTGGACAAGGTTAATGAAGAGCTGGCCTCAAAAGGTATAGCACCCGGGTCAATAGAAAAGCTGCAGCCTATTATAATGTTAAGCGGCGACACCAGTGTAAAGCTTAACACGCTGAGGCTTGAACTCGCATCGTCTGAGATCGGCATGAAAGGGATTGAAGAAATGGAGTTTATCTTCAATAAGATCAGACTCCTGGAATTAAAAAAATGAAGTGGAGCTAGACCTTACTCTTGCACGCGGGCTCAACTATTACACGGGCAGCATCATCGAAGTAAAAGCTTTAGATGTGGAAATAGGCAGTATAACGGGTGGAGGGCGTTACGACAACCTCACCGGTATTTTTGGCCTTCCAGGCGTGTCGGGTGTAGGCATCTCATTCGGTGCCGACCGTATTTTCGACGTGCTCACTCAGCTTAACCTCTTTCCCGATAATTCAACGCATATCACTGATGTCCTGTTCGTTAATTTCGGAGAAAAGGAGCATGATTTTATACTGCCCTTTATAATGGACTTGCGACGTGCCGGTATAAGTTGTGAGCTCTATCCCGAAGCAACAAAAATAAAAAAAACAGATGTCCTATGCCCATAACAACCGAATCCCGTTTGTTGCAATCGTGGGTGAAAACGAAATGAAAGAAGGTAAAATCACGCTAAAAATATGGAATCGGGAAAGCAGGAACTAGTAACTCCCGAAGAATTTATTAAACTGATAAAATAAATGTTTATTGTTCAATGCTTAAGGTATAGTACCCGGCTCCAAAAACAGAGGGTACTGTATGATATGCTTGCGAACTTATATTTAAATGCTTTCGATAGAAAACCTTACCGTTGAATTTGGCGGCTTCACTTTGCTAGATCAGATATCGTTCGTACTCAATAAGAACGAACGCGTGGCTCTTGTGGGTAAAAACGGTGCAGGCAAATCTACGCTGCTGAAAATTATTGCCGGCATCCAAAACCCTTCACACGGTATCATTTCATATCCAAAAGAGGCCACTATCGGCTACCTGCCACAGCAGATGACTCTCAACGACACACGAACTGTAAGAGATGAAACTTCATTGGCGTTCGCTCACCTTAAAAGATGGAGAAGGAATTGAAGCACCTGCATGCCGAACTTGCCGAACGTACCGATTATGAATCGGAAACATATCATACAATAATCGAGCGCGCAACGGACCTGCAGGAGCTGCTGCAAATGTCGGGCATACATAATTTCGAGGCAGAGGTGGAGAAGACATTGATGGGACTGGGATTCAAGCGAGATGATTTAGACCGCCTTACCCGGGAATTCAGCGGTGGCTGGCGTATGCGCATCGAACTGGCAAAGATTCTTCTGCAGGCACCTGATGTTTTATTGCTTGACGAGCCTACCAATCACCTCGACATAGAATCTATCCAGTGGTTGGAGAACTTTCTTGCCACACATGCCAATGCCGTCATACTTGTCTCTCACGACCGCGCTTTTCTGGATACAGTAACTAACCGTACCATTGAAATTGTGTTGGGCGAAATTCACGACTACAAGGTTAGCTATAGCAAGTATGTTGATTTGAGGCGTGAACGGCGTGAGCAGCAGCTGCGAGCATACGAAAACCAGCAGAAACAGATTAAAGACACAGAAGAGTTCATTGAACGATTTAGATACAAGGCAACCAAATCGAATCAGGTTCAATCGCGTATTAAGCAGTTAGAGAAGATTGAACGTATAGAAATAGATGAAGTGGATAACTCTCGCCTCAACCTGAAATTTCCCCCCCTGCACCACGGTCGGGATCCTATCCCATCATTATGGAAGATGTATCTAAGAGCTATGGCAATCATATTGTATTCAAGGATGTTACCATAACCATTGAGCGTGGCGAGAAGGTGGCGTTCGTGGGGAAGAACGGCGAAGGGAAATCAACACTGGTAAAGTGTATAATGAACGAAATCGATCACGGGGGAAGGCTTGTACTGGGACATAATGTGAAGATTGGATATTTTGCCCAGAACCAGGCACAGCTACTCGATGAAAACCTGACGGTCTTCGAAACTATCGACTATGTTGCCGTAGGAGATATCCGTACCAGGATACGCGATATTCTGGGTGCTTTTATGTTTGGAGGTGAGACTTCGGAAAAAAAAGTACAGGTATTGTCGGGTGGTGAACGCAGCCGCCTGGCAATGATTCGCCTGTTGCTGGAGCCCGTGAATCTGCTTATTCTGGATGAGCCTACCAACACCTGGATATGGCATCGAAAGATGTGTTGAAAAAATCCATCGGGGGGGAGTTCGACGGAACGGCGATAATTGTTTCGCACGACCGAGATTTTCTGGATGGGCTGGTCACAAAAGTGTATGAGTTTGGCAATGGTAGGGTATTGGAACACCTTGGCGGAATCTACGATTTCCTGTCGAAAAAAAAGACTTGAGAGCCTGAAACAGCTGGAAGTAAACCATGCCAACACTCCTAAACCGGAGGAGAAGCAGGCACAGCCATCGGAGAGCAAGCTATCCTATCAGGAACAGAAGGAGCAGAACCGCAAGCAGCGAAAACTGGAGAGGCAGATTGAAGAAGCAGAAAGCAGGATAGAGCTTCTTGAGAAAAAAAATTTATACGATGGAAACAGAGTTGGCAACACCGGAAGGTGCATCGAACGTAGAAATGCTACAGGCTTATCTCGACACTAAAACCAACCTTGACCGTATAATGAATAATTGGGAGCGCCTGACACTGGAACTTGAAAGTTTTTAGTTCCAGAAAATCATAAAATGTAAAATTGCAACAACTATCAAATGTTTTGACCGTTTCAAGATATGGGAAAACAGATAAGTAAATTCATTTTTAACAAAATACTCGGATGGCAAATATCCGGTAAATATCCGGTTATCTCCAGATGTGTGATTGCAGTGGCACCCCCCCACACGAGCAACTGGGATTTTGTTGTTGCCAAACTTGGTTACTCTTCCATTGGGCGAACAGCTAATTTTCTGATGAAGAGGGAATGGTTTGTATTTCCTTTCAATCTGCTGTTTAAAAATATCGGTGGAATACCGGTTGACAGAGGCAAAAGTTCTTCACTTACAAATACTTTGGCTGAGGAATTTGAAAAAAAGGGAACATATGCAGCTTGCCATCACCCCCCCGAAGGAACCCGCAAACCGGTAAAAGAGTGGAAAAAGGGGTTCTATTTTATAGCTCTTAAGGCTGGTGTTCCCATCGTGCTTATAGGGTTGGATTATGGAAAGAAAGAGGCTTTGTTCCTCGGACTTTTTCATCCAACAGGTGATTATGAGAGTGATATCGTGAAAATTAAATCATATTTTAAAAATATTCAACCCAAGAAACCTGAAAACTTCATTATTCCTATATAATAACCCGGGAAATTGTGCCTGCTTTAATATTGCCGATACCCAAGTTAAACAATACACTCAATCTTTGAAGTCGAAAGATAACTGGATACCATCCAACTGTAGAAATTCCTGACCGGCATGAGCGTTTTTCAAGGTAAGCCCCCATAAGACGTATTTTCCTCTCCTGAATATCTTCGACCTGTAGTAGCAGCTCTTTTCCCAACTCAAAATCTCTTCATAAGTTTTAATAAAATAGTTCACGGTTTTGCTTCTTGTTATCACGGTAAAATCGGCATATTTAATTTTCAGCGTAAGTGTTTTAGCGAGAAATTTTCGTTTCTTGGCTCTCCTGCATACTTCAAGAGCAATCTGATCAAGTGCTCCCAGAATATCTACAATCTCATCCAGGTCTTCCAAAAATGTCTCTTCAGCACCAAGCGATTTACGAACCCTCTCCGACTCCACCTCCCTATCGTCAATCCCTCTGGCAAAAAGGAAATAGGTAATTCCTGCCTTTCCGAACTCACGCACCAGATCAATCTCTGCCCACTGTTTCAAATCGAATCCGGTTCTTATACCCAGCTCTTCCATCCTTTTAGCCGTAACCTTTCCTACGCCAAAGAACTTGTTAACAGGTAATTTTTCAACAAAAGTCTCAGCTTCTTCCGGTCCAATTATGAACAACCCGTCCGGCTTTTTGAAGTCAGAAGCTATCTTTGCTAAAAATTTATTATATGACACGCCCGCTGATGCAGTAAGACGTGTCCGGTTAAATATTTTCTGCTTAATCTCTTTGGCAATGAGCGTAGCGGAACCGATACCTTTATGGTTAACCGTCACATCAAGGAAGGCCTCATCGAGAGATAACGGCTCAACCTTATCAGTATATTCAAGAAAGATCTGCATTATCTGGTTTGATACCGACCTGTAAACATCGAACCGAGGCATCACAAAGATAATATGCGGGCATTTCCGTAACGCTGTTAAAGAGGGCATTGCAGAATGAACTCCATACCGGCGTGCTTCGTAGCTTGCTGCAGCAACAACGCCCCCCCTCCTTTCACCATAACCCACAGCAACGGGCCTACCACGATACTCAGGATTGTCGCGCTGTTCAATGGAAGCATAGAATGCATCCATATCAATATGGATAATCTTACGGTTCATGGTAACAAATATAGTGGTAATTTATTAGTAAATAGTTGTTAGCTTTCTGTTTTTTTTAATATTTACCATTTCTTTTTATTGATAGAGCAAAGTTACTCCGGTGCAAACTGCGAATTTCCATCGGTTTTCGGCGAGCTGTCTAAAACTATTCAGCGGTAGCACTACCCAACGTTCAGATCTGCACGGTGGATAAAGAGAGCAGGGCAGTTCCTCAGCATTATTTACAATATCACCTATCGCCAGATGCGCGGGAAACTGGCTTAAGCTCTTCTCTACCTAAGCAGTGATGATTTTGCGGAACTGAATGTTTTTTTTCTATCTCGGCAGGCAGGATATTGCCAATTTCGTCTCCATTGCAACAGGGTGTGCTATCAAGATCATCAAGGAGTTCGAAAAAGAGAGGATTATTACCCTGAACGGAAAAGATATCTAAATCGCGGATAGAAAAAAAACTATATACTTTTACTTCTTCAAAAGCTTTGCTATCATGGGATACAAAGATCAGGTCAGCAGGAACTTGAAAGCCTCATAGACCAGAAATGCCGGCCATACAATTGCTTTCAGAAATCCCAACACACCCATCCAGAATGTTGTAGCGGTAGAGATAAAATAAATTGCCGCGCCAATCAGTCCCATTCCATAAACAGCATCACACGCCGAGCCTCTTTTCTGCATTTTTTTTCACCCATACTCTTCTGTTTAAAATAATGATAATCAATTCTGGCTATACGAATTAAACACATTAAATACTTTTCACAAAAGTAATAAAAACCCAACAAAAGAATATGAAAGATGGAGAATTTTTCAGGTCAACTTATTTTATTTATTTTTAATTGCCAGGTTCAAGACTCTGACTCTTATCTGCAAAACTGATTCTCACGGCATTCATGCCTTTCTGACCACGTTCCAGTTCGAATGATACCACATCTCTTTCTGAAATGGAGGAAGGTGCGTTACTGATATGAAAAAAATATTTATCCATACTTCCTGCATTCTTAATAAAGCCATATCCTTTATCATGGTTAAAATATTCAACACGACCCTTTAATATAGGATCTTCAATATCTTCTTTCTTCGGAGTAGATATTTCAATGTCTTCCATCTTTACTTTTGGCTTCATTACAGGATTGGGTGGTGTATCTGTAATAACACCGTTCTCATCAACATAAGCTATCATATCCTCAAATGAGCTGGGTGGAGTGTTTTTCCTTTCTTCTCTTTTCTGTTGTTTTTCTTTTCTCTTTTGTCTTTTATTTTTCTCTATTTCTCTTTTACTAAATGAATTTGATTTAGCCATATTTATATTTAAAATATTTTATTTTTTTTATTAAGAATATCCTCTGAAAAGACTCTTTCATAGCAATGGAGCCAAAACAGATATTGATATTCAAAGCATTTTTAGTATTTTTTTTGATTTTCTGGGTTTTAAAAGTAGACTCATATATGCGAAAGCAAAATATTTAATGTCTGCAGTTTTATATGAAATATGCTATCTCACAATCAGTGAGTCAGCGTTAAGTTCATAACCGGTTAATACTGTGGAACAAGAAAGTTGAATTTGTTGTCAATATAAACGATGGGAAAAACCGAAAATCGATGTCAGAGCAAAACATTGCAAAGAATAAATACAATAAAAACTTGTTCGCTCACCCTACAAAGGTACAAAAATAAATTGGCATATCCTATTTAACACAGTGTAGAGTCAACCTGTAGAGTCAACCAGCAATATGATAGTTAATTTTAGGGAGACTCCGGTCTTCTTTGTTATTAAATTATGTTGCCGGTTGACACTCTTTGGGGGTTTCGCACCCACAACCGCTTGGCACCCCCCCCTGCGGTGCTTTTCATAGTTTTGTTTAAAAAAAACCTATATAAAACTTACCGGGAAAGTTGCACTTCTAAATTGAACTTAGCAACTCCCAAATAAACTGATGGTTCACTTTGCAAATGAGTATGTCGTCTAAAAAAATGTTTTTCTTTAAATATCCTTTGAGTCTGCTCCGAAAACCCCCCCAAAACCCAATTTCAGAATGAGGGTTATATTTGCACTTGCGACTATCCCTTCGAGCATTTTGATCTTGGCGGTTCGGGATCTACCGTTGAAGAGGCAAAAAAAAGATTGTTTTGCTTTTTATGATGCAATGAAAGAAGCATCTCCGGAGGAATTATTTCCATAACTATTGGTAGATTGGGTATACGACTTCCCAAGCTTTTTCAACAACTTTGATTTTTTTTAAATCAAAGTAAAGCTGCAAAATACATGGGTATGAGCCCATCTAACTTTAGGCATTATGCTGCAGGTTCAAAAAGAATGTCTCAAAAGCAATTCATTAAAGTAAGAGAAGGATTTAAAAAAAATGGCAAATGAATTGAAAGAATCTACCTTAACTATGTAACATTGCCTTTACATTTAATTAATCAACATTAGACCCTCGGATAACCGGGGTTTTTTTGTCCTTTCTGAAACGTTGTTACCGGAAATTAGAAATGCAGTAAAAATGGAAATCTCAGTACAGTGAAAACGGTAACAAGACTACAGCAAAACGGTAACAATAGTGCAGTAAAAATGGTAACAATAGTGCAGTGTTTTTGAGAATAATTTTCACCTTTGAGTCATAATTTTAAAGCAAAGGCATTATGACAGAAAAGGAATACAAAACACTAAATCGTTACATTATGTATGACACTATTCACCGGCTCCGTCATGAGGAACATAAATCGATTCAATGGATAGCCGATTATCTGGGGATCAATTTTAGAACAGTAAAGAAGTACCTTGAGATGGATCCCAAGGAGTTCGAGCAATACTCAAATAGCTTGAACGAACGTGACTGCATTTTGGGGGCCATACAGGGGCTTCATCGTTGAACGGCTTGGACTGTTTCAGGATACATCGGCAGCACAGATGCATGATTGGCTAAAAGAGCATTATCCTACTTTTCCTCGTGTAACATCCAAAACGGTTTACAATTTTGTGATGAAGATCCGCCAGGAACATAACCTTCCCAAGTTAAAAGTAAGTAAGCGCGAGTATGGCCCTCTACCCGATACGCCGCCGGGTAAATATGCCCAGGTTGACTTCGGTGAACATAAGCTGCGAAAAGGTGATGGTTCAAGGGTCAAAGTTTACTTTTGCTATGATTCTGGAATATAGCCGCTACAAGTTCATTTGGTTTCAGGATAAACCCTTCACCAGCGAGAATGCTGTTTACGCTCATGAGCTTGCTTTTCGTTTCTTCCACGGAATACCCAAGTTTGTTATTTATGACCAGGATTCTGTTTTTCTTTATGATGAGAACATTGGGGGGGATTATCTCATGACAGAGGTGTTCAACAGTTATATTAAGAGCCGCCCGTTCAAGCCCGTTTTCTGCCGGAAAGCAGACCCCGAAAGCAAGGGGGGGAAAATAGAGAACGTGGTCAAATATGTCAAACAGAACTTTCTATTAAACAGGTCATACAGCAATCTGGATAATCTTAACAGGGAAGCTGAATACTGGCTGAGCAGGACAGGCAATGCCATGGTTCACAATATTACCTGCAAGGTACCCTATCAGGCATGGTGTTCTGAATGTAAGGATTTACAACCTTGCATACCCGTAACTTCCTCCCCGTTGGAGTCAGGGCATAAAGTTCAAAGAACAAATACCCTACGTTATAAAGGGAACACCTATTCGCTTCCTTTCGGTACATACCGTGGTGAAGAGACCAGGGTTCTGGTCGAAGAAGAAAATGACACCCTGGTGATCAAGACCATGGATGGAGAGCTTCTGGCAAAGCACTCTATACCAGCCGGGCGCGGTAATAAAGTCATCAACTATAATCATCAGCGTGATAAATCAACGAGCATTCAAAAACTCTGTGATCAGGTAAAGGTTCAGTTCACGAACCAATCAGGGGGGGCTGAAATCTTCCTGTCAAAATTAAAAGAACGCTATCCTCGCTATATGAGGGACCGGATATCGGTCATGTTGAACTGCATGACAAAGTATGCGCAGGAAGACACCGACAAAGCACTGGATATGTGCCTTGTGAAATCCCTTTTCAGCGCGAATGACTTTAAGTCAATACCTTCATCGGGTGCGGTAATCAAGGAGAATAATAATGAGGTGGAGATCAAATCTCTTGGCACACCTGAAACGCAATTGATGGTAAATATCAAGCCAAACAAGTCCACTATAGATGTCTATCAAAACCTCTTTAAAAGCAAGTGATATGACGCCGGATAAGTTAACAACCATACGAGGGTATGCAAAACGACTCAGGCTCTCGGGACTAACGATCAATGCTCAGGATATCCTGCTCAAAGCACAGAAAGAATCTCCCAGTTATGATGATTTTTTTTGACGCTGGTGCTGGAGTCAGAAGTGAAGGCGCGTGAAGAGAAACAGAGACTTTTACGCTTAAAAGCTGCCAAACTTCCCTTGGCACATAATCTCGACATGTATGACCACTCCATCTCAAATGGTTTGAGCGCAACTCAACTAAACCAGCTTAGGGAACTGCATTGGGTGGAAGAAAGCTTCAACCTTTTGCTCGCAGGTCCTTGTGGTGTTGGCAAAACATTTATTGCCGCCGGTCTTTGTGCCGATGCCATTGATAAGGGGTATAAAGCCTATTTCAGAAATATGGATGAACTTCTCACCACCCTTAAGTTGAAAAATATAGTTGCCAGTGCAAAAAGAGAATATAAGAACCTGATTGCAGCGGACGTGATTGTCATAGACGATCTGATGAATATATCTGTAACTCGTGAAGGAGGCAATCTTCTCTTTTCCTTTATAAACAGCATATATGAATCCACTTCGTTTATAATCACCACCAACAAATCTCCTGCAGAGTGGGCTCGTTCGCTTGACGACGAAGTGCTGGCCACGGCTCTTCTAGATAGATTGCTCTATAAAAGTCAACTCCTGCAACTCGATGGCAAAAGTTACAGAATGATTAACAGGAAAACTATTTTTTTTACTGAAAACTAAAAAAAATGAATGAATAAATGGAAATAAAGAATGAAAAAAATGAATGAATAAATTACCTTTGCAAAAGATGCACAGTTGTTACCGAAATTACTGCATCATTGTTACCGAAAGTGCTGCATTGCTGTTACCGAAAGTGCTGCATTGCTGTTACCGAAAACACTGCACTTCCATTTACCGAAATTACTGCATTCTCAGTTACCGTTACCACCTTCACTCCTGGAAATATACATTCCCAGCAGATCCTTATGCCCGTTGCGGTCAACTCCGAGCACATTGTAAATGGCGCGGGTAACCGGTCGGTTTTTATCATCCATAACCTTGTAGTGGATGGCATCCATCCATACTATGGGATAGACTGAATCAAGGGGACGGGTACGCCAGGATTGAAGTTCAGGCAGCACCCTGTCGGTAATGGCGCTGATGGTATCGGCTGAAACCCGATTACCCAGGTTCTCCTCCTTCCAGTCGCTGATCTCCCGCGTACTGTTTCCTAACGCGTATAAGCCAATGATACGGTCAGCCACACCTTCGGCCAATATACGCTCCCGCTTTTTGATAAACTCCGGTTCAAACCGGGAATCCCTGTCTCGTGGCGTGTGAACTGTAACCTCACCCGGGGGGGAAGTCTGAACCTGCTTGCGGTTATAGCCATTACGCCGATTACCCGATAAGCGCTCCTCTTCATCCATGTGAACATCCATCTCACCCTCCAATGCTGCATTCAGAAGGTTCTCCAGTAATGGCGCAAATGCACCGTCTTTTCCTAAAAGAGGCTTGCCTGCTTTTAGCTGCTCCAGCGCCTTGGCTTGAAGGGACTTGTAATCAAAATCTTCCATAATGTAAACTGTTGTGTAAAAGTAATAAAAAAAATGATTTATTCTTTGACACAGTTTACTTTACAGTCTCTTAACAAATCGTACTCATTAATCAATTATCCTGTTCCATACACCATTGCATCATTGCCCAGGCCAGACCACCGACATTACTTCCCAGCCCGGCATAATATGGATTCAGTTGCTCCAATAACCCATTAATTCGTTCCTGGTCTTCTGCAATAGACAATATCGATTTATTCACTACTTCCGGTATTGGTATTTTTCTATCCAGAATCAATTGGGTCAGGTAAAAATTATTAACTTCCGTCAATGTCGTCAATTGTGGGATATCGCAAATAGATACGCATCCTTCAAACATCGGAACTTCATCAAGCAACGTGGCCAATATATGTTTTTCAGAAATACTTTTCTCTTCTTTATAAGAAACTTTCACGATTTCAGGTATTTCTTCATACAACAGACCTATTTCATGTCGAAACAGACCACATTCCCAAACTGTTTGGCAGACGTGAAAAAAACCGAATCAAATATATACAGGGAAACACGGGTAATACTAAACTTGTATATTTTGAAATCAATATTTTATAAAACTGATTCACACAGTTTTCGATATGTTGGCACCATTTATTTTCCGTAGAGGAAATGTCCGAAATGAACCTGCCCAATATATATAACCCTTTCTCCGCTTCAATGCCAAAAGCTTGCAAAACAGATGCACTGTAACCTTTATCTAAAAGAACGGTATCTATTTCATCGAATATGTCTTCATCAGCCTGTAGAAATCCCTGTTTGATCAGATAATTCATTCCCCCCCATACAATACCATACACTCCATTGTCAAAACCTTTTTCATTGATCTGTCCTATTTTCTGGAAAACCAGTTCAATCAATCTGTCAGCATACTCCTCCATTTCTGGATCATTCCTATATCGTCCATATCGATATAAAAGAATGGCAACTCCCATTTTTCCTGTCATTAGCCCGTTTTGAGGAATTAAATAGCTTGTTTTTGCAATTTGACGTACAAAAACGTCAAGCGTATCGGATATCATTTTATATGGATTCATAGTTGCTTTGTTTGAAAAACACATCGATAGCGGTGTGCCTGTAAAAAAATTCTCCAGTTTTTGTTGTGAATAATATCGCCTTCCCTGGTTAGCTTCCAATAATCTGTCTATCCACCGGTCGACCATTTCTTTTTCAAAACGATGATCGATAACACCTCTGATAAAAGAGCGATGTAATTCTTTTTCGTCTTCGGTCGGGTCAATCCCGAAAAATGAAAGCTGTTTGATACGGATTTGTTCAATAAAGAAAAACTGTTCCTTGCTTTTACTGGTAGTGATTTGGCGTGCATGTCTCCGGATTTCATACAGCACTTCGTTGGTATTTGTACCCGGAGATAGGGACAGTGCCCGAGCCAGCCAGTCATAATCGGAAGCATAGGTATATTTTTCATTGTAGTATAAGTCGTGTTTCTTGACAAGGGAGGTCCTTATCATGGTTGTACCGTGGCACAAATAACAGATACGCAAGAAGAGGACCTTGATAGTTTCGTAATCGGTTTCCCTGTAATGAGGATTATTACCATTGAGTATTCGGGATGCGCTTCCGACCACTCCGACTTCCCTGTTTTCTTCCAGAAAACGGGATTGTACATCCAAACGTTCGGGCATATTTATATCATCGGCACCCACCACGCAAATATACTCACCTTTTGCCACTCTCATGCCGGTATTCATTGCCGGATAACACCCCTTGTTTTCAAGAAAATCAATGACTTTGATACGTTTATCGAGATAGGAATGAGCTATCTCGCTGCTGTTATCTGTTGAACCGTCATTGACGATGATCAGTTCGAAATCGGGCATGGTTTGAGCGAGCACACTATCAATACTTTCCTTAATTAAATGTCCATAATTATATACAGGCATAATTACCGAGACGAGAGGATTATACTTCATTACTTTCCAAGCTTTTAAAGAGTTTACAATCACTCAAAATATTATCGATAAAATCCGGATAGTTCCTTTCAGCGTTGAAATTCTCTTTCCAGAATTCATATACGCCATTCCGGAAAAGAGAATTTCTTGATTTGGTTAAAAGCATTTCCAAAATGGCATTTTTGACGTCTTCAATCTCAAAATCGGCCTGTAGCAATATTCCAACTTTATTTGTAACTATTTCACAACTTCCTCCAACATTGGTAGCCACAACCGGAATACCAAAACTGATTGCCTCCATTATCGAGACAGGCAAACCTTCCGTGGAAGATAGATTGATAAAACAGTCAATCTTTTCAGTAAGATAGAAATTATATATATCCTTATTGTCTACATGGCCATAGAACACGGCCTCAATATTGCCGGAAAGAAGTTGGCCTGCCAATTTCTTTATTTCTTCAAATAAAGGTCCATCTCCAAAGTGAACCCATTTTACAGGAATATCCTTTATCAAGGCCAACGATTCTACAATTTTATCAACCCTCTTTATGTCAACTATCCTGGAACAACTCACGACTAAGTATTGAGGTGTTTGTCTCCCTTCTGTTGAAGCAATATCATTATTTATGCCCAAATAGGAAAGTTTGTATTTTGCCTTGTATTCGGGATACTTTTCCGTTATATAATTCAAACCATTTTTTTGAGACCAGATATAGCTTTGTAGCATATTGTAATTGCAACTTTCGAAAGGGAATATAACTCTCTTCTCTTCTTTCATTGTATAAATCATAGCCATGAGCGCGCGATATGAAATATTGTATCTTGTTTTTCGATTTTAAATAGACAATAATGTAGCGTGATGGTCAAACCAGTAGGTGTAATGAACGGCGTTTGTTATCCTGTTCCTGTCAAGATAGTCATATAAAACTCCAGCATAATACGACAATTTAGAAAGTAAATGCAACATATTTTTTTATTTTTGCTGCGTATAATATCATTCAAGCAATAGATAAACCATTTACCGGTATTTCCAAATTCTTTAGATTTCGGAGGCGTTCCGAAATGGATCTTCATCACCTCGACATTTTCGGGTACATAGCGTTTTTTTTCCGGTTATTTGCAATGGAATAATAAAAATTTGATCGAATGATTCTGAAAGGTACTTTATTTCTGTTTCAAGGAACTGTTCTCCTGATCCGTAGGGATAATTAAAAGTATACAGACAAAGTGTGTTCATCGTTGTATTTTCATACAAACTCTTTTCATCTTTTTCCGGCATAGACGCGCCAGATGAAATCCGTTTTGTATTTCATCCAGGGAGTAATCCTTCAACACATCGAATATATCGATGATTTCCGGATTATTGATCCACTGATATTTTAGGTCTGATTTCAAAAACCAGCCAACCCATATCTGATTTTCCGACTTCTCCAAATCATTGTCCATTTCTTGCAACAGACCTGGAAGATAAAATACGACCATGTCTGCCTGCTGAAAACATTGCCGATCGGTGGTAATGAGCCAATCTGGTGGAACATCAACGATTTTTAAGGATAATTCCTCGCTCGAGAAGGTATTGTATACCAACATCATTTTTTTTGGCGATGAAATTTTATCCTGCGAGATTTTCCTTTGTTTAAGCTTATTCTTCATTTTACTTTACTGGCCAGTGTTTCTGTTCTGTGTATCATCTTTATCAGGTTGTTGGAATTCTCTAAAACATAGGAAAACAGCTAATCCAATTTTTAATTGAATTGAAAATCAACAGATCGGCTTACAATGAATTTAATTCCTAAATAGGGAAAATACGACCTGAGTTATTTCGAATAAATGTGAAAAAAATTTTATTTTATTGTTTATCAATAGAATGTATGTATTTTAAAAATAATAACAAGCATAAAAGGACATTTCTGTTGACGAAAATAGAACAAAACAATTAGAAAACCTATTTGTTTTCAGAATTATTTTTCCCTACACATAGCCGATGCAAAAAAAACAACTGCTACAGATAAACAAAAAAAATGATGAATAATTTAGGCAAACATGGTAGTACTATATTCAAAGATACTTTTACTGATAAAAACGATATAAATACTATCTTATTTGGCATATTTGAATTATTTAACGTATTAGGTATTGTTTTTTTTGATAAAAACACGTATTCTTGCATTGTAATATCTTTACCAATGTATAAAATTTAAAAAGAAAGACATGAAAAATTAACAAAAAAAAGCTTTTACACGAATTGGCTATAAATATGCCAATTATCGATGAAATTGAACAGCAAAATTATGTAGGAGGGACTTTCTATTTTGATTCTTATGACAATTATTTAACGCAACAAGGTCCAAGTAATGATATCAAGATAGCAAGTGATATAAATAATTTAGACTCAACACTGCTTTAAATGATAATCCAGACGAAGTACTTGAAGCTGTTTTCAATCTATGGCTGGGGGGGTATAGGCTTTTCTGGAGATGTAGAAGTAGAGGACCTAGGGCATGCAAAGTATGGAGAAGCAAGAAATGGGAAAATAATAATGAATGTATTAAGTCCATCTTTTGGACCAAATGGTCAAAATAATTTTTTTGATTTTATGTGTACATTAATACATGAAAACATCACTTAGATAGCCTCATGATGCTGACAGTGATGAATCAGAGTATTATGCATATAGAGCGGTGTTGCAATCACCTGCTTTTTCTAATGCATCTGATGAGTACAAGACACACGCAATAAATGCATTTAATCATTATAGAGATAAATTGGGCTATTAAAACTAATTCTTCGCAATATGAGAAAATTAAAAATATTATTTTCTGTATTCCTCCTCTTTTGCCTTACACTGAATTGTCAAAACAGCAAAAATAGTAGTAAAGAGGGACAAGAAAAAAAGGTGACTGAAAAGGTATCAGACATGAAAGAAAGGACTTCTTCTAAGTTTCTGATATCGGCTGAAACGTCGGATGTGCTGTATCTGAATGATTCAACTCCATTTTATTTAATGGAGAAATCGCCCTTAAAGGCATTTCAAAATTATCGGGACATTTATGATAGCTATCATGAATTCGCTATCGTGGAAATGGATATGATATTAGGCAGTTTTATTCCTCCACGGGGGGGTAACAAGTATTATGTACGCTGGTTATTATTAGACAGCACCTTGTACCTTGGCGATATACGCTTTTTCGACAATGTTCCGGATTCTGTTTTTCCGAATAATAAGCAATACAGAATAATGGAAGAGTTGACCCAGGTCAAATTTGATAAGGAATTAGCCCGAAAATATGAGCTACCCGATTCAATGCAGCCTGAGGAAGGCTTGATGCCTGCCGTTTGGGTAAGTGATGTCTTTCTAATTAAACAAGTACGGTTTGCAAAACCGCGGCAATATCCGGAAGAAAGCTATGAATCATGGACGAAGAAGCCCTGTATAGAACTTGTTTTTCAAAAAGGGAAATTAGTTTCCATGAGAGAAAGAGAAGATATGTATTAAGTTTAAAACACATAAAATTGATTATAAAGACCAATGATACCCTTTGTCCTGTTAATATGGAGCACCGTGGCTTTGTAGGGTCAAACCGCCTTGGAGAAAGGGATGGAAAGGATCAAGGTGAGTGTGAATATGCCAGAATATTTTCATCCGTCACAAAATGAAAAGCATATTCATATTGTTGAACCTACAGAAGAGTATCCATAGCCTCCTCTGGATCAGCCATATGGCGATAAGCCGGCATATGAGAAGTGGAAACTGTTGAAAATTTAAAGATAAAGTCATGAAAAAAAATTAACAAAGAAACTTTTACACGAATTGGCTATAAGTATGCCAATTATTGATGAAATGGAGCAACAAAATTTTATGGGGGGGTACTTTCTATTATGATTATTCCGGTAATTATTTAGGGTCGTCAGGACCAGGAAGTGATATTCGCGTAGCAACTAACTGGGGAATTATAGGTGAATCCATTGCTTTTTCTGAAGCTGCGCCCTCAGTAGTAGGCGGAGTTTTAACGAGTATGGCTAACTCCATAGGCTATTCAGGGACCGTAGGGGTATCTTATTATGATGATCCTGGAAAGTATGCACAAGCACAAGGAGGTCAAATAACATATAATTTAGGAAGTCCAAGTTTTGGTCAAGATAATTATTATGATTTTTTTATGCACATTATTGCATGAAAATCATCATGTAATGACTCCTGAGGATGCCGGAAATCCTGAGTCTGAGTATTATGCATATCAATATGAAATGACTACATTTGCTTATTCTCAAGCATCCGATGAGTATAAAGCAGCAACACAAAGAGAATATGATCGTCTTAAAAATTTACTGGGATATTGAATGTAATTTTCTACAAAAATGAAAAAAAAGTCAAAATATTTTTTTTCCATATTGCTCTTACTTTGTTTTACAATAGACTGTCAAAACAACAAAAACAATGGTAACGAGAGTGAAGCGAAAAGAATGCCTGAGAATGAACTTATAGCAAAAAAAATAAGGTTGTTTCTTACTTTATGAAGTTAGCGGAAACATCAGATATGCTATATCTGAATGATTCAATATCATTTTATTTAATGGATCAATCCCCCCCTTTAAAGGTATTTTATAATTACCAGGACATTTATGATACATATCATGAATTTGTTCCGGTGGAAGATTATATGGGAATAGGCATGTTTATTCTTTCAGGCCCAAATACTTCGTATTATGCACATTGGTTGCTAATAGATAGTACTTTATATCTTAACGATATAAAGTTCTTCGAGGACCCAAGCACTATTTCCCGAATAATGAGCAATATAGGTTAATGGAAGAGCTAACGCAAGTCAAATTTAATAAAAATGTAAGCAGAAAATATCATTTACCTAATTCAATACTAAGTGAGGAGGGTTTAATGCCTGCCATCTGGGTAAGTAATGTATTTTTAATTAAAAAAAAGCACGGAAATATGAAGAGAATTTTGAATCATGGATGGAAACACCCTGTATAGAACTTGTTTTTCAAAAAGGGAAATTAGTTTCCATGAAAGTAAAAGAAGACATGTATTAAGTCTTAAACACATAAAATTGATTGTTATGAGCAAAGGCCAATGATTCCCTTTGTCCTGTTAATATGGGGATTCGTAGTTTTGCAGGGAGAAACCGCCTTGGAGAAAGGGATGGAAAGGATCAACATGAGTATGAATATACCAGAAAATGCTTATAGGGATAAGTCCAGATATAGAGCTGTTACTATTGGAAAAGACCGATTAGAATTTAGAATCAGGTTTATGATGACCGATGAAAGCATGAAAAACTTCCACAAGTATTTAAAGGATCTCAAACAAGGTTTTCTGGTTTAATGATTGAAAGTAAGATCGATTAGTTTTTTTTATTTCTTGATTATCAATCTATTATTGATTCAATATAATGAATATTCTGTTTCTTACCAGATTTGATCCTGAAAATATAAATAATTGGTCAGGTACATTGTATTATATGTATAATAAATTAGGAGAAAAACATAACTTGAAAATTATTGGTCCAGAAATAGTAGAACAACTTACATTTTTTTTATAAGTAATAATAGTTCCAAATATAAAAACATTCAAATTGACAAGTACATTCACAGATTGAATGAATTGCTTTCAGAACGGATAAAAAGACTAAATTTTAATTTAATCTTTTTGGAGATCTACTGTTTATCCCTTTTCTAGAAGTTAATCTGCCGATTATCTATTTAAGTGATATGACTTATGAACAAATGAGAATACATTATAAAAAGTCAGATGAAAATCAAGATAAAAACTCACCCACAAAAGTATTGGATAGTAAATCCCTTATTAATTTCGAAAGATTGATACTCGAAAAAGCCAGCAAGATTATCTACTCTTCCGAATGGATCAAGCAAAAAGCAGTGGATTTTTATAATATTGATCCGAATAAAATCGAGATTATCGAATTCGGAGCAAATATTTTTGCTCCCGAGCATTATTCAATTGATATAAACATGGATATATGTAAACTAGTATTTATAGGAAGAGATTGGGAAAGAAAAGGAGGGGACAAAATCATGCAAATATATAATAAATTGAAAGAAGATAAATTTCCATGTACCCTTACCATCATAGGTTCTTCACCGAAACAATCCTTGCATGACAGTGGTGATGATTTAGTTATAATTCCTTCTATTGACAAGAGTAAACAAAAACAGGCTGAACAACTAAATAAGATTTTAGCGGAATCCCATTTTCTCGTTTTACCTACCCGATTCGACGCTTATGGCATTGTATTTTGTGAAGCCTCAGCCTATGCCCTTCCTTCTATAACTGCAAATGTAGGTGGGGGGGTGGGGGGGCAACCCGTAAAAGATTCAAAAAAAATGGTTTTTTTACTTTCGGCTGAAGCTGCAGCGGAAGATTATGCAGAAAAGATAAAAACAGTATTTTCAGATAAGGAAAATTATTTGAAGCTTCGAGCTTCTTCCCGACATGAGTACGAAACCCGGTTAAATTGGGATGTTTGGGGGGGTGATAAGATCAATAATGTATTTGAAGAGGTCATTTCAGAATGGGAACTCAATCATCAATAAGTCTATAAGATATAAAAAAATGAAAACCATATCAGTTGTAATGTGTGCATCCAATGCGGAAGATACTATAGCAGGGTCAATTGAAAGTGTACTGAAACAATCATATCCGGATTTTGAACTGATTATTGTAAATAACGGTTCAACGGATAACACAAAAGCTATCATAAATTCTTATGATGACGAGCGTATCCGTATTATTGACAATATCGATAATTATATTCAATCTCTGAATATAGGCATAAAAGCTTCAACGGGAAAATATATCGCACGTATGGATTC
>JMBV01000074.1_pt1 | contig 38289 bp, 65 predicted proteins | sample 616531 | NCBI WGS metagenome assembly JMBV01 (sample SAMN02727904, study PRJNA239997) | anaerobic digester metagenome | biome: anaerobic digester; isolation source: mesophilic anaerobic digester inoculated with municipal waste water sludge... | place: Germany: Bielefeld University, CeBiTec ...
CTTTTATTTTATCTTCTATAATAGAAGTAAAATTAATAATGAATAAAAAAAATAAAATCTTGATTAATTAATATTTATATGATAATATATTTATTGTTAGTTTTATGCCGAAGTGGTGGAACTGGCAGACGCGTTGGACTCAAAATCCAATGGTAGCAATACCGTGGGGGGGGTTCGATTCCCCCCTTCGGCACCATACAATTCACACTTTTTAAATATTTTTAGGATTATAATTTAATAAAATTTAAATAGTAAGTAAAGGACCTAGACTAGGTCCTTTTATTTATATTATTTACTCAAATCCTATTTTAGGGTATACTTAAATATATGAAGTTAATACTAGGAGTGATCTAATGAATAAAGAAAAATTAATGATTATAGATGGAAGTTCCCTGTTGCATAGAGCTTTTTATGCATTACCTCTTTTATCAACAAAGGAGGGTATATACACTAACGGAGTATATGGATTTTTAACCATGTTATATAGGATAAAGGATGAATATAAGCCAGATTATATATGTGTAGCTTTTGACAAAAAAAGGACCTACCTTTAGGCATAAAGAATACAAAGATTATAAGGGAACAAGGCAATCTACACCAACAGAATTAGCACAACAGTTTCCAATAATAAGGGATATACTTAAAGCAATGAATATAAAGACTTTAGAAATGTCTGAATATGAAGCAGATGATATTGCTGGTTCATTGGCTAAAGAAGGTGAAGCAAAAATCTAAATGTGATTTTAGTTACAGGAGATAAAGATTATTTACAACTAGCTAGTGATAACTCAAAGGTCCTATTAACTAGAAAGGGAATTACAGAATTAGAAATATTTGATAGACAAAAGATAATCCATGAATATGGTATTGAACCAAAACAATTTATAGATTTAAAAGGTTTAATGGGAGATAAATCTGATAATATTCCAGGTGTTCCAGGAATAGGAGAGAAAACAGGACTAAAATTAATAAAAGAGTTTAATAATATAGAGAATATATATAAAAACTTAGATAATGTAAGGGGGGGAAAAAAATTAAAAGAAAATCTTACGGAAAATGAAAATATTGCATATCTAAGTAGAAAATTAGGGGGGGAAATAATTACTAATGTTCCACTAGATGTTAAAATAGAAGATTTAACAGTAAAGGAATCAAATTGGGAAGAGCTTATTCCACTATATGAAGAATATGAATTTAAAAGCTTAATTGATAGAATTCCAGATAAGTTTGTACCAAAGGAAAAGGAAGTAAAAAAAAGAATTTAAATATGAAGTAATTGAAGAGACGGATTTTAATAAAGTAGTTTCTTTAATTAGAAAAGAAGGAAAATTTGCTTTTAAATTTTTAACAGATGAATTAAATTCTATAGAAAGTAATATTATTTCTGTAGGGATAAAAACAGAGGAGAGTCCAACTTATTATATTGATTTACTTAGTGGAGAAAAAGAATTTATTGAATCTTTTAAAACTATATTTGAAGATAAGGAAATAGAGAAAATAGGACATCAGTTGAAGACAGATATAATAATATTATTTAGATTAGGGATTAAAATAGAAAACTATAGCTATGATTCTATGATTGCTCAATATTTAATAGATCCAAGTCAAAGTGAATATTCAATAAACAAATTAAGTGATGAGTATTTTAATTATTATGGAATTGATGAAACTATGATATTGGGCAAAGGAAAAAAGCAAAAGAGTTTTTTTGGATGTAGAAGAACAACATCGAATTAATCATATAGCATTTACTTTGGAAACTGTGTATAAATTAGAACCTATTATGCTTAGAAAAATTAAAGAATTGAATATGGAAGATTTATATTATAAAGTTGAATTACCTTTAGTAGAGGTTTTAGGTTATATGGAGTTTATAGGATTTAAAATAAATGAAAAAGAATTAAATAAATTAAAAGAAGAATATGAAGCTGAAATAGATACCCTTACTAATGAAATACATGATTTAGCAAATACTGAATTTAATATTAATTCCCCTAAACAAATGGGAGAAGTATTATTTGAAGATTTAGGTTTACCAGTAATAAAAAGAACTAAAACAGGATATTCAACAAATGTTGAAGTACTAGAAAAATTAATAGATCATCACCCTATTATTGAGAAAATTTTACGCTACAGACAAATTGTAAAACTAAAATCCACTTATATTGATGGTTTAATTAAATTGATAAATAATAAGACTGGGAGAATACATTCTAGCTTTAATCAAACTGTAACAACTACAGGGAGAATTTCTAGTACAGAACCTAATTTACAAAATATTCCCATAAGGACTGAAGATGGAAGAAAAATTAGAAAGGCCTTTGTATCTCATAAGCCAGAATATAAGTTAGTAGATGCAGATTACTCTCAAATTGAGTTGCGTGTATTAGCTCATATATCTGAAGATAAGAAAATGAAGGAAGCATTTTTAAACAATATAGATATACATCAAAAACTGCATCAGAGGTTTTCCATGTTCCTATAGATGAAGTTACACCAGCTCTTAGAAATAATGCGAAAGCAGTTAACTTTGGAATAGTTTATGGAATTTCAGATTATGGACTATCTAGAGATTTAAATATTTCTAGGAAAGAAGCTAAAAAAATATATAGATAATTATTTAGAAAACTATAAAGATGTTAAGAAATTTATGGCTAATATAGTAAGTGAAGGCAAAGAAAAAGGATATGTGGAAACTTTGCTTCATAGACGAAGATATATTCCAGAGTTAAAGGCAAAAAAATTACAATGTCAGATCCTTTGGAGAACGTATAGCATTGAATACACCTATCCAAGGTACTGCAGCAGACATAATTAAAGTGGCTATGGTTAGAGTATATAATGAGTTAAAAAATAGGGGGGGACTGAAGTCTCGATTAATACTTCAAGTTCATGATGAATTAATAATAGAGACTCATGTAGATGAGAAGGAAGAAGTCATTAATTTACTAAGGGAAATTATGGAAAATGCTATTATTTTAGATGTACCATTGAAAGTAGATGTGGAGATAGGAGATAGCTGGTATGATACACACTAATTGTAAATTGATAGGGTTAACAGGAGGTATTGCCTCTGGTAAATCTACAGTATCTTCAATTTTAGTTAAGAAAGGCTATAAAGTTATAGATGCAGATAAAATTGCTAGAGAAGTAGTTGAAGTTAATAAACCTGCATATATAGAGATAATAAATAGTTTTGGGAACTCAATATTAGAAGAAGATGGAAGTATTAATAGAAAAAAAACTAGCTGATTTAGTTTTTTTTCTGATGAAACACTTCTTAAGAAATTAAATGATATAACTCATCCGTATATATATATAAGGATTAAAGAAGATATAGACAAATATTGTAAAAAAATGATGTAGTATTTGTTGATATTCCATTATTATATGAGACATATAGCTCTCTTATTAATTATAATATTGATTTTTATGAAATATGGTTAATTTATGTTGATGAATCCACTCAAATAAAAAGATTAATGATGAGAAATAGTATTGATATTAATGAGGCGAAGAAAAGGATTAAAACACAAATTCCTATGAAAGACAAAGTAAAACAAGCAACTAGAATAATTGATAACAGAGGAGATATTTCTAGATTAGAGAAAAAAATTGATATAGCAATAAGAGAATTAGAGTAACTTGGAGGGGGGGTGTTTTTTTTGAAGTGGATAAAAAAAATTCATAGGAAGACTATTTTTAATATTAGTACTTTTTATTATTTTAAGTATAGTGATTTTATCTTTATACCCTTTAGGATATAAGGAATATATAAATAAATATTCTGAAGAATATGGATTAGACCCTTTTCTAGTAGCTGCAATTATAAATGTAGAAAGTAAATATGATAAAAATGCAGTTTCCATTAAAGAGGCTAAAGGATTAATGCAAATAGGAGCTAAGACAGGACAATGGGGGGCAGCGAAGAATTAGGTATAGACTCATATAGTAATGAAATGCTATTTGATCCAGAGATTAATATACAAATAGGCACCTGGTATTTAAATAAATTAAATATTGAATTTGAAAATAATTTGGACTTAGTTTTAGTGGCTTATAATGGAGGAAGTGGCAATGTACAAAAATGGAGACTAGATAAAAGATATTCTACCGATGGAATAAACTTAGATAAAATCCCTTTTAAAGAAACGGAAGAATATTTAAAAAAAGGTAAAACTTAATTATAAGATTTATAAAATCATATATAGTAAATATATGTATAGTTTCGACGATATTAGTTTCAATTATTTTGATTTTATTAACTATATTAGAAAAACTTTAAAGAAAAGATTTATATCGTAAGTAAGGAGGCAACAAATGAGTTTAAGTAAACATATACTTTTATCTTTATCAATAGTATTAGTAATAGTTTTAGCTATAGGTTGTGGAAATAAAATCAATATTAATATAAATAGTCAGCAGGAAAGTATAGAGGAAACAAATATATCAGCTGAAACTCCTATAGAGGGAGGAGAAGTTTTGTTGCCACTAACTAATTTTAATACCTTAAATCCCTTATTAACAGATAACTATTATTACTACCAATTTAGTAAACTTATATTTGAAAGTCTTTTTGATTTTAATGAAAATTTAGAACCGGTGCCTATCTTAGTTGATGAATATAATATATATAATGAAGGAAAAAGTATACACATAAAAATTAAAGACAATATAAAATGGCATGATGGGGGGGCAGAATTAACTTGTGAAGATATAAGCTTTACACTAGATGTAATAAAATATATAGGTAGTGAAGGGACTTATGGTAAAGCCTTTGATAGTCTGTTAAATCCCATGGAATCTATAAATATAAATAAGGCAATAGAAACAAATGTTATTGACGACAAAAATATGGAAATCCATTTTGATAAAAAAATATAGTAATAATTTAGAAGCTTTAACATTTCCGATAATTCCTAAACATGTATTTTATGAAGGGAGTATAACAAATTCTTATATAAATGCTTCAAAATATGAAAATTATATTCCAATTGGTACTGGACCTTATAAGTTTGCAAATTATGAAAAATTTAAAACAGTTACTTTAGAGCGAAATATAAATTATTGGGATGGTATTCCATATATAGAGAAAGTAATTGGTAGGGTCCTAGAAGATGAAAAATTGATTTTAACAGCTTTTGAAACAGGACAAATTAGCTTTGCTTCAACTATAGGAGTAGATTGGGATAAATATAGGCAAAATAATAGAATAAAGGTTTTAGAATACATATCTCCTAACTATGAATTTTTAGGGTTTAATTTCAACAATGAGTTGTTTAGCGGTGATAAAGGACAAGCCATAAGAAAGGCAATTAATTATGGTATAGATAGACAAGCTATCATTCAAAAGGCAAGTTTAGGTCATGGGACACAAGTAGATGTACCTATTCATCCCAATTCCTATCTTATTTCCCCCCCAGAAGCTAATATCTATGGATATAATGTAGATATGGCTAAAGAAATCTTAAAAGAAGCTGGGTTTACGGATATGAATGATGATGGGATATTAGAGGATGAAGAAGGGAATAAATTATCCTTTGGTTTAATAACAAATTCATATAATGTTTATAGATTTAAAGTAGCAGAGCTAGTTGCTGAATATTTAAAAAAAACTTGGTATTGAGATTAATTTAGAATTTGAAAGTGATTTTAGAGAAAATATAGGCGAAGATATGATTTTAAAACAATGGAATGATATTAATTTAAAGTTGGAGAAGGGAGATTTTGATATAATTTTATTAGGATGGCAAACTTCTGTTACTCCAGAGTTATTTTCCATGTTTCATAGTTCTAAAATAATAGACGGGAAAATTTTATTAAATATAGCAATGAAAACATGGATAACTTAATTTTAGAAACTATATATAGTAGTAATATAGAAGAAAAAAAATGCAACACTATAAAAATCTACAAGAATTTATAGTTGATGATTTACCATATGTTAGCTTATTTTTCAAAAATAGGGGTTTATTAGTAGATACAAAGGTTTTAGGACCATTAGAACCAAGTTTTTTTCAAGCTTTATAAAGGTCTTGAAAAGTGCTTTATACCAGAAGAATTACAATAATGACCACTTGAAAAAAAGTGGTGAAAGGTTTATAATATTAGATAGCACAACGTGCAGAGGTGGTGGAATTGGTATACACGTACGTTTGAGGGGGGCGTATAGTAGAAATACTGTGAGGGTTCGAGTCCCTTCCTCTGCACCATTTTATTTTAAAAGTTGTCTATCTAATTTTTTTTATTATATATAAATATATATATCTATATTACCTATTTTGTTTTTAATTTTAAATTTTTCAAGAATTTATCCCCCCCTTTTACTCCTAACTTGTGTACTTTTTTTAACAATTAATGCTATAATAATAAATGGCGTTAAGCACTATAATTGTGCTTAATTATTTATATAAAACTACAATATGATAAAGAGGTGGAATAATAATGAGACTTGACAATCTCACTTTTAGTGGTGGAATTCATATGGCAGATAAAAAGGAACTCACAAAAGATAAAGCTATTGAGAAAGCAAAAGAACCAGAAATAGTTTATATTCCTCTGCACCAACATGTGGGTACACCATGTAAAGCATTAGTAAAGGCAAAAGATACTGTAAAAGTTGGGCAAAAAAATTGGTGACTCTGATGTATCCCTGTCTGCACCTATTCATTCTAGTGTTTCTGGAGTTGTAAAAGGTATAGAAAAATTATATACCCATGACGGATATAGAGTGGATTGTGTAGTTATAGAGTCAGATGGTTTAAATGAAATACATGAATCAGTTAAGCCAAAAACTAAGTTAGAGGATTTATCTAAAGAAGATATAGTAGAGATCATTAGAGAAGCAGGAATTGTAGGAATGGGAGGAGCAGCATTTCCAACACATTCTAAAATGGTTACTGGAGAAGATTCAATAATCGATACTGTTATCTTAAATGGGGGGGCAGAATGTGAACCATATTTAACATCAGACCACAGGGTAATGTTGGAAAGTCCAGAGCTTATAGTTTCTGGCTTAGAAATTATTATGAAATACTTCGATGCTAAAAATGGTTACATAGGCATAGAAGATAATAAAAAAAAGATGCAATCGATACCCTAAGGGAATTAACTAAAGATGATGATAAAATTGAAGTTATTTCTTTAAAAACTAAGTTCCCACAAGGAGACTCCTATAGAATGGTAGATACCATTTGTAATAAAGTTGTCCCTGAAGGTGGACGTTGTAAAGATGTGAGCACATTAGTAAATAATGTTTGTACAGCAGCTGCAGTAGCTGAAGCTGTATTAAAAGGCAAACCATTATATGAAAGGGTAGTAACTGTTACCGGTAATGGTATTAAGGAGCCAAAAACTTATTAGTTAAAATTGGAACACCAATAAAAGATCTTATAGAACAATGTGGTGGTTTCAATGGAAAACCAGGTAAAATAGTCCTTGGTGGCCCTATGACTGGATATACTCAATTTTCATTAGATACTCCTATTACTAAAGGTGTTGCAGGAATTATAGTGCTTTCAGAAGAAGAAGTAAAACCAGAAAAAGTACTTCCTTGTATAAAATGTGGTAAATGTGTGGAAGTATGTCCTGTATTTTTGGAACCCTTATTTATTAGTGCATACTCCTTAATGAATAGATTCGAGGATGCTGAAAAATTACATGCATTATCATGTATAGAATGTGGTAGTTGTTCTTATATTTGTCCATCTAAACGACCACTAACAGAGGCTATTGCACATGCTAAGAAAGAAATAAAAGCAAAAAGAAAGAAATCATAATCGAAGGAGGAATAAGAATGGAAGGTAAAGTTTTAGATCCAAACAAGGATTCTGTAGTTCTTGATGATGCCTTAACTATGTCTTGGGCACCTCATTTAAGATCTAATGAATCTGTTAGGAGGATAATGTTAGATGTAATAATTGCTTTAACTCCAGCTATGATTGGAAGCATATATTATTTTGGATTATCCGCTTTAAAACTTATTTTAATATCTGTAGTTTCAGCTGTATTATTTGAAGCTGGTACACAAAAATTATTTAAGAAAGATATATTAATTGGTGATTTAAGTGCAGTTGTTACTGGTATTTTGTTAGCATTTAATTTACCAGCTAATGCATCATGGTGGATTGCGGTATTTGGAGCAGGATTTGCGATTATAATAGTTAAGGAATTTTTTTGGTGGTATTGGTTCAAACTTTATGAACCCTGCACTTGCAGCAAGGGCTGCATTAGTTGCATCATGGCCATCAATTATGTCTAACTACATAAATCCTGATGGAATTGCTAGTGCTACACCATTAGCCATTATGAAACAAGGCAGTACCGCTCTTCCATCAATAACTAGAATGCTAACTGGAGAAATTGGAGGATCATTGGGAGAAACATCTGCAATACTTTTATTGATTGGTGCAGCTTATTTGTTAATTAGAAAAGTAATTGAATGGAAAATTCCGGTATTTTATATTGGTACTACTTGTATAATGTTACTTTTACTTGGAGTTGCTCCAGACTTAATTCTTTATCATGTTTTAGGTGGAGGATTAATTTTAGGTGCATTCTTTATGGCAACAGATTATTCAACATCTCCAATTACCCCCCCAAAAGGGAAAATTATATTTGCTATTGGTGCAGGCATTTTAACTGCATTAATTAGAGTTAAAGGTGGTATGCCAGAGGGTGTATCTTATTCTATATTATTGATGAATGTAGCAACCCCCCCAGTAATTGAGAAATTTACAAAACCAAAAGTATTTGGGGAGGTAAAATAAATGAACGAAACAATTAAACTAGGATTAATTCTTTTAATAATTACTGCTGTTGCAGGAGGAGTATTGGCAGTATCAAATAGTTTTACAGCTCCAATAATAGCAGAAATTGAAAAACAAGGAAGTTTTGGTGCATTAATGGAAATATTCCCAGATGCAGAAGACTTTGAGACTATAGATGAAGCCTTAGAAGAAGAAATTAAATCTAACAATAAGTTTGTAACAGAAGTCCATGAGGCTTTAAGTGGGGAGAAGTAATAGGTTATGCATTAAAACAGTATCAGGAGGTTATGGTGGAGATATTACTGCTATAACGGGTATTTATTTAGATGGTAAATTAGCTGGAATTAAAGTTGTAAGTAATAGTGAAACACCAGGTCTTGGAACAAAAATAGAAGAAGAAGATTTTTCAGGTTCTTTTATAGATAAAAGTGCTGAAAATGAATTAGTTGCAGTAAGTGCACCTTCAGCTGAAAATGAAGTACAACTTATATCAGGTGCAACTATATCAACTAATGGTGTTCTAAGTGGAGTTAATGGTGCTAGGGACGCATTTATTAATTATTTATCAAACTAACTAAATAAGTGGAGGTGGAAACATTGAAACTATCAAATATATTAAAAGATGGTATTATTAAAAACAATCCTGTATTGGTACAATTAGTAGGACTGTGTTCAGTACTAGCAGTTACCAATACAATGGTAAATGCCTTTTCCATGGGGGGGATGGCAGTTATAGCAGTTCTTGTAGGTTCAAATCTTGTAGTATCATTATTAAGAAATTTCATACCTAAAAAGATTCGTATACCTGCTTTTATAGTTGTTATAGCTACTTTTGTAACTATAGTAGAAATGTTTATGAAGGCTTTTGCTCAACCTATATATGAATCATTAGGTATATTTATACCTTTAATAGTTGTAAACTGTGTAATATTAGCAAGGGCAGAATCCTTTGCATATAAAAACAAAGTTATTCCATCAGTAATAGATGGGTTAGGAAATGGATTAGGGTATACTTTAGCAGTAGTAATATTAGCTACTGTAAGAGAAGTTATTGGATCGGGAACTTTATTTGCTGGTACAGATTTTGTAATAAATGTATTCGGCGATAAATTTCAACCGGCAGCAGTATTTGTTGCTCCAGCAGGTGCATTTATTGCATTGGGAATTATAGTGGCAATTTTTAATTCTCTTTCAAAGAAAAAAAGCAACTAATTAGAAAAGAGGAGGGAAACTAAGTGAACTTATTTACGATACTAATATCTACTATATTTGTTAACAACTATGTATTTGCTAGATTCTTAGGGATATGTCCTTTCTTAGGTGTATCAAATAAAATGGAAACTGCCACTGGAATGGGTGTAGCAGTAACATTTGTAATAACACTAGCATCTGCAATTACTTATTTTATACAAAAATTAATATTAGATTTATTAGGTTTACAGTACTTACAAACAATAGTGTTTATTTTAGTAATAGCATCATTGGTACAATTTGTTGAATTAGCAATAAGAAAATTAAGTCCTACTTTATATAATGCAATGGGAGTATTTTACCACTTATTACAACTAACTGTGTTGTTTTAGGTGTTACTATATTAAATATCCAAGAGGGATATAACTTAATTGAAACATTAACAAATGCTGTTGGTGCTTCATTAGGATTTTTCTTGGCTTTAATATTGCTATCTGGCGTTAGGGAAAAACTAGAGTTAGCTGATATTCCTGAAGCTTTACAAGGTTTTCCTATTGCACTAATATCTGCAGGACTGATGTCCATAGCCTTTTTAGGCTTTAGTGGATTAGTTTAGGAGGTAGGAAAATGACGAATATAATTTATCCAATATTAGTATTAGGTGGTTTAGGATTATTATTTGGTGTTCTATTATCTATAGCATCCAAAGCTTTTGCTGTAAAGGTGGATCCTAAAATAGGTGAAGTACTAGATGCTTTACCTGGTGCCAATTGTGGTGCATGTGGATTTCCAGGTTGTGAAGGTTTAGCAACAGCTATAGCTGAAGGTAGGGCACCGGTTAATTCATGCCCTATAGGTGGACAAAAAGTAGCAGACAAAGTGGCAGAAATCATGGGATTAAATGCTGCTAATGTGGAAAGAAATGTTGCTGTAGTTTTATGTCAAGGTGATAAAGATAAAGCAAAAGAAAAATATGAATATGACGGAATAGAAGATTGTAGGGTACAAATAGATTTAGCAGATGGATGTAAATCATGTTCCTATGGTTGTTTAGGATGTGGTACATGTCAAGATGTATGCCAATTTGATGCCATTGATATGGTAAATGGCATAGCTGTAATAAATAAAGAAAAATGTACAGCTTGTATGAAGTGTATAGAAGTTTGTCCAAAGAAAATTATAGAATTGGTGCCTTATGATAATGAGTATATAGTTAAATGTAAGAGTGAAGATAAAGGTAAAGAAGTAAGAGGAAATTGTACTATTGGTTGTATAGGATGTAGACTATGTGTTAGAAATTGTCCAGTAGATGCATTTACCTTTGAAAACAATTTGGCGAAAATTAATTATGATATATGTACAAATTGTGGAATATGTGAAGAAAAATGTCCTACAAAAGCTATATACACAAGTAAAAAAAGAAGCTACAGCTAATTAATAATAGAGCCTTTTAGGCTCTATTATTTTTTTTGGAATTGTAACTTGTAAATAAAAATTATTAATGGTAAACTATAAAGAGTAGAATTAGGTAGAAATGATTACTTTACCTAGGATTATTTAGTGATTTTTATGTATAATATTTTGGCATTTAGCTTATATAAATGTATACTAAACTATTAACATAGTTTTCTTTAATGAAAGGTGATTATATTGACAAAAGGAGATAAGTTTTTAATTGTTTTTGTTGTGATTTTAACATTTATATCATTAGGATTTATTAAAAAAACAAGGATTCTCTAATAGTAGTAAATATATAAGTGTTCAAGTAAATGGTAAGGAAATTAAGAAAATAATTTTTGATAAGAATATCGTAGGCAATACTATTCCCATTGAAACGGAATATGGTTATAATTTAATTGAAATAGGTGATGAAAGAGTAAGGGTTATTGAAGCTAGTTGTCCTGATAAAATTGATGTTAAACAAGGATATATTTCTAATATAGGAGAAACCATAGTATGTTTGCCTAATAAATTAGTAATTGAAATAAAAGGAATGGAAAAGGATAATGAAATAGACATAATGAATCATTAGGAAGAGGTTTTTTTATGAAGAAATTAAATAAAATAGTTTTTTTTATCTATAATTGTATCTGTAGGTTTAGGATTAAGTGTGTTAGAATCAGCGATTCCATTGCCAATTATGGTGCCTGGTGCCAGACTTGGTTTGTCAAATATGGTTGTTTTAGTTACTTTAGTTGTATTTGGTTTTAAAGAAGGATTAGTAGTTTCAGCCTTAAAGAGTATTATTCTTATGCTAATAACTGGAAGTGTATCTAGTTTTATTTATAGTATATCAGGTGCTATATTGAGTTGTATTGCAATGTATTTAGCTTATAAATATTTTCATAATATATTTAGTTTAATTGGTATTAGTATAATAGGCGCATTATTTCACAATTTTGCTCAGGTAACTGTTGCTAGTCTTATGATGAATAATTTAAGAATATATACATATTTGCCTTTTTTTAATGCTAACTAGTTTGTTTACAGGATATTTTGTAGGACTAGCTTCCATATATATAGTTAAAAATTTAAAAAAAGCTTTAAAATATTATTTGAAAAATAAGGATGTATTTAATGAACAATATTATATTAGCATCTTCTTCCCCCCCAAGAAGAAGGGAATTATTAGAAAAATACCATGTAGGACATAAAGTAGTTGAGAGTAAAATAATTGAAAAAAAATCAATTTTAAGGATAGGCCAGAGCAAATTGCCATGACCCTTGCCTTTAACAAAGCTTATTATGTAAGCAAAGGCTATAAAGAAGATATTGTAATTGGTGCTGACACAATTGTAGTTTTTAATAATCAAATATTAGGAAAGCCTAAAGATGAATTAGATGCAGCCAGGATTTTAAGATTATTAAGTGATAGAGAACATGTAGTAATTACAGGTATTAGTTTAATAAATTTAGACAAAAACATTAAGATTATAGATTTTGAAAAAAACCCTAGTAAAGTTTAGAAAACTAGATAAAATAGTATTAATAGATATATTAATACTAAGGAACCCTTTGATAAAGCAGGTGCATATGGAATTCAAGGATATGGTGCATTACTTGTTGAGAGGATTAATGGATGTTATAATAATGTAGTTGGTTTGCCTCTAGTTAAATTAGATCATTTGTTAAATAAACATTTTGATATAAGTATACTATAATTAAGTAGGTGAATTATATGGAAAACAAATTAAACAATGAAAAGAATTATACCATTAAGGATCTTCCAATAAGTGAGAGGCCAAGGGAAAAACTTTATAGTTATGGTGTTGAATCATTATCTAATGCTGAATTATTGGCTATAATAATAAGAACAGGTCATAAAGAGGATACAGCAATTGATGTAGCTCAAAGAATAATAAGTATGGATAATAGAGGATTAAGCCATTTAGTAGATGTTACCCTTGAAGAATTAACCAAGATTAAAGGTATAGGGAAGTGTAAAGCTGCCCAAATTTTGGCTACTATAGAAATAGGCAAAAGATTGAATAGATGGGGGGGAGCACATGATAAAATAAGGATTAATTCGCCTTTAGTTTTAGTAAATTTATTAATGGATGAAATGAGGTTTTTAAATAAGGAACATTTTAGAATAGCTATTTTAGATACAAAAAAATCAAATTATTGCAATTGAAAATATATCCATAGGAACTTTAAATGCATCAATAGTACATCCTAGAGATGTTTTTAATATTGCTATTAAGAGAAATGCTAATTCTATAATATTGATACATAATCATCCAAGTGGAGATCCACAGCCTAGCAATGAGGATATAAACATTACCCATAGATTAGTTGAAGTGGGAAATTTAGTAGGAATAAAGGTGTTGGATCATATAATTATTGGGGATAATAGATATATTAGCTTCAAGGAAAAGAACTTAATTTAAAGTCAGGAAGGAGAAAATATTCATGGGATTTTTTTAGTTTTTTTTAATAAGGATATGGGAATAGACTTAGGTACTGCAAATACTTTAGTTTATATAAAAGGTAGGGAAATAGTAACTAGGGAGCCTTCAGTAGTTGCTATACAAACTAACACAAAGCAAGTATTAGCCGTAGGTGAAGAGGCAAAAAAAAGATGATTGGTAGAACACCGGGAAATATAGTTGCCATTAGACCTTTAAAAGATGGAGTTATTGCTGATTTCGATGTAACACAAAATATGTTAAAATATTTTATAAGAAAAGCTTATAAAAGAAAATCTCTTTTTCAACCTAGGGTAGTAGTTTGTGTGCCTAGTGGAGTTACAGAAGTAGAAAAAAAGGGCTGTAGAAGAGGCAGCAATACATGCAGGAGCTAGGGATGCATACTTAATAGAGGAGCCTATGGCAGCTGCTATAGGAGCAGGATTACCAGTTCAAGAAGCTACAGGTAGTCTTATTGTAGATATAGGTGGAGGTACTACAGAAGTAGCAGTAATATCCTTAGGGGGGATAGTAACTAGCAAATCCATTAGAGTAGGTGGAGACGAATTAGATGATTCTATAGTTAATTATATTAAGAAGGAATATAGTTTAATGATTGGTGAAAGAACTGCAGAAGAAATAAAAATAAATATTGGTTCTGCAGATATAGATTCTGAAGTTAAAACAATGGATATTAGGGGGGGGCGGGATTTAATTAGTGGACTTCCTAAAACTATAGAAGTTACTTCTTCGGAAATTCATACAGCAATGAAAGAGCCAATTTATAATATTATTGAAGCAATAAAATCAACTTTGGAAAAGACACCACCAGAGTTAGCTGCAGATATTATGGAGCAAGGTATTGTAATAACTGGAGGAGGAGCTTTATTAGATGGTATAGATCGAGTAATAATAAAAGAAACAGGTATGCCAGTGAATATAGCTGAAAATCCATTAGATTGTGTTGCAATTGGAACAGGTATAGCTTTAGATAGTATAGAGGTATTGAAGAAAACCATTTACAGTAGCAAAAGAATAGGTTAAGCGGTGATAATATGTATTTCTTTAGAAAATACAAAGATAGAATGATGGTAACTATTGTTGCTATCATTCTAATTATTATAATTGGCATTACTAGTAAGGAAAGATTATCTTTAACTAAGTTTGAAAAATTTGTGGGAAATATAATAACTCCAGTAAGTAAAATTACTTTTAATATAAGTAAGAAGGTTTCTGGTTTTTTTGAAGTAGTTACAAATTTATCAAAGATATTAAAAGAAAATGAAGACCTTAATATTGAAGTAGCAAAATTAAAAGAAGAAAATAGGGAATTAGAAAATATAATTGGTAAATCTGATTATTTAAAAATGAAGCTGAATTATTAAATAACACAGAACACAATTTTATTTCTGCTGAAGTAATTAGTAAGGAGCCAGGGAACTGGTACGATAGATTTTTAATAGATAAGGGTTTAAAACATGGAATTGAAAAAGGTGCTACAGTTGTTCAAGGTATAGAAGTAGAAAAAGGTATTATAAAGGAAGGAATAGTAGGGCGTATATCAGATGTAGGGGATAATTGGGCAAAGGTTGTTTCAATAATCGATGAATTAAATAGTGTTTCTTTTAAAATTATACGGACAAGATGGGGGGGTATTATTTCAGGTAGTGTAGATGGTACCCTAAGTGGATATCTTTTGATAGTAAAGCTGATGTAATTGTAGGTGACAAGCTTTATACATCAGGGTTAGGTAAAACTTTTGTAAAAGATATTTATATAGGAGAAGTAGAAGAGGTAATCGAGCTTGAAGAAGAATTAATGAAAAGAATTATAGTTAAGCCAGCTATTAATTTTAAAAAAATTATATAGGGTATTTGTTATTTTAGATTGATTTGAGGGATGCAGTTGTTTATTATTACATTAGCTTTAATTATTATAATAAATATAATTTTGCAAAGCACTGTACTACCATATTTAAGCATATTTGGATTTGTTCCAAATACAGCTTTAATAATAGTGGTATCTATTTCTTTGTTAAGAGGTAAATATTATGGTGGTTTTTTTTGGGCTGTTTGTAGGATTAATTCAAGACATAATTTTTGGTTCTGTAATAGGAGTTAATTCTTTTATATATTTTATCATAGGTTATATTATAGGTTCCATACAAAATACCATAGACATTGAGAATAAAATAATCCCTCCAATTTGTTCAGCTGTAAGTACAATCTTTTATAATCTAACATATTTTCTATTTATGTTTTTCTTATCTAGAAATATACCTATATCCGTTATGTTAAAGAATGTTTTTTTCCTTAGAAATTTTATATAATAGCATATTATCTATATTTATATATAAATTATTTTCTAAATTCTTTGTTGTGCCTTCTTTAAAGTTCGGAAGACGGTAGAGGTGATTTAAATGAAATTAATGGATAAAATTAAAAATAGGTATAATATAATTGCCTTAGTATTAGCTATTCTAATGTTTATTTTATCTTTTAGATTGGCAACATTGACCATAGCTCAAGGAGATTATTATAGAGACCTTTCTGATAACAAAAGGTTGAAAGAAATATATACAACAGCTCCTAGGGGGGGAGAAATAAGAGATAGATATGGTAGATTACTTGCAGGGAATAAACCTAGCTTTACTGTGCAATTATTAAAAGATGAATTAAATCTATATGAACGAGAAAAAAAAGAATGAAGCTTTTCTTACCTTAATAAGGTTATTAGAAGAAGATGGAGTGGACTATGTTGATGAATTTCCAATTGAATTAAACACCTTTAAATATAAAACAGAAAATGATTATGTACTTGAAAGTCAAAGTCCTTTAGATAAAGTTATCGAAATAATAATTGAAAACAATTTATTATCAGAAGTACTTAACTCCCATTATATCTATGAAGAATATAAAGAACATTATCAATTTATTACTGCAAATAGGGGGGGAATAAATGCATTAAAGAATAAGGGAATAGATATTCCAATAGATATCCAATTAATAGATGAACAACTTGTAGTTAAATTCCATGAAAATAGAGATATAGGATTATGGAAATCACAATATGGAATAAACCCTAATGCATCAGCTATAGACGCTTTAATTCAGTTGATAAATAATGATAAAACTATTATTCGTAAAATCATAGATCATTCCGTTTCAAGAAACTTAGTATATGATATTTTAAAGGGAAAGGGACTAGATGGGAATTTGGATTTAGAAGAATATTCTATTTCCTATATGTCAGACTTTTTAAATCAAAAAAAGGACTTTAGTTAAAATATATCCAGAAGTTACAATTGAATCTACAGCTAAAGATGATTTTATAAATATATTTATCAAAACTTCATTAAATAAATTTCTTGAAAGAAGTATTGATATAGGAGAGGGAGAAGTAATATTACCAGGGAAAATATTATTGGATATGCTAAAGGATAAAGGAATAGAGGTCCCTATAAATGTTGAATTAGGAGAAGATAAAACTTCAGTTATATATAGCCATATTGGGGGGGAAAAAGAAATTGAAGTGGAAAATCCAGTGGATTTACTTATTAAATATAGTAAAAAAAACCAATATATTAGCTGATTTTATTATAAATGATAATATTAAATCCCTTGCTCAAGAACAGATGTTGAATGATGGTGTGAATCCTAGGATTTCAATTGCTAATGATTTTGAATATGTTGATATTAATAATTTAAATAATTTTTATACTCAAAATAATATTGAAGAAGGTAGTAGTGCAAAGGAAGCTTTTAAAATCTTAAGACAAAACTATGGAATAGATGAAAAGTTAAGTAAATATGAAACAAGGGCAATCTTTATTTTATATAATCAGCTAAAGAAACAAGGTTATTTAGCATATCAGCCTATAAATATTGCCTATGGAATTAAAGATTCCACGGTGGCTAGAATTGAAGAAAGTTTAATGGAGGTTCCAGGTATTGGTGTTTCCATAGAACCAGTTAGATATTATCCAGAAGGAACTACTGCCGCCCATATATTGGGATATCTAGGGAAAATTAGTCAACCTAATGAAATAAAAAAAATATGTTGAGGAAAGACAGTATTCTCCCAATGCTATAATAGGTAAGACAGGTATTGAAGAAAGCTTTGAAGAAGTCTTAAGTGGTATTAGTGGTATAAAAAAAAGTAGAGGTAGACTCCATAGGAAATACTACTAAGGTAATAGAAGAAAAGAAACCTGTCCCTGGGGGGGATAATATTTATTTAACTATAGATTTAAAACTTCAAAAGTAGCAGAAGAAGCATTAGAACAAACCCTAAGGGAATTAAGCCGTGGTGGAACATATAGAAGCCCTTGGGGGGGAGACTATCAATTTGGCATTCATAGAAAGAAAAATAGACCTTATAAAAATGCTACTTCAGGTGCTGTAGTAGCAGTAGATGTAAAACGGGACAAGTTCTAGCAAGTGCCAGCTATCCTCCATATGATCCAAATCTATTTGCAACAGGAATATCTAATACGGATTGGTTAAGCTTGTTTCCTGAAAATGAAGATGACCAGTTGGCACCTAGACCCTTATATAATATTGCAACACAAACAGCAGTACAACCTGGTTCGGTCTTTAAAATGGTTACAGCCTTGGCAGCTTTAGAAAATGGATTAAGTCCTACTAAAAGATAAGGGATATGGGATTTGTTGAAATCGGTACTAAATCATTTAACTGTCTTGTATGGACACAAAGCAGAAGTACTCATGGATATGAAAATGTATATGAGGCTTTAAGAGATTCTTGTAATTACTATTTTTATACATTAGCTTTAGGAAAAAAATCAAAGAACTAATGAACCTCTTGGCGTAAAAGTCAGTATAGAGGATATAGTTGAGGTATCAAAAAAACTAGGTCTTAATGACAAAACTGGAATTGAAATAAATATACCATCAGAAGTTTCTGGTGGAGTGCCTGATCCACAAAGAAAAATAATAAATACTAAGTATTTATTAAAATCATTTTTAAATAAAAATATAGATAAGTATTTTAAGGAAGACTTTGATTATGATGATGAATATAAAGATGAAATAATCGAAGAGATTATTAGTTGGACAGAGTATGAGGATATTCTAACTCGTGGTGAGGTAGTCAGAAGATTAGATAGTTTTGGAATTCTTCCTGAGAAAAAAAATTACCTGGTGATAGAGAAGGTCTAGCTGATAAAATTAAATATACCTATTTAAATTTTGCTAGATGGAATATAACGGATACTTTAAATGTAACTATAGGTCAAGGTGAAAGCGCTTATACTCCTATACAGATGGCAAATTATATAGCCACCTTGTCTAATGGTGGTTATATACACAATTTAACTTTAGTAGATAATATAAAGAATTATAATAATTCAAAGATAAATTATATACATGAACCTAGTCCAAGAAGGATTCAGTTAAATAATTATGATAATTTAGAACATGTAAAACAAGGGATGTATTTAGTTTCTAAAGAGGGGGGGACTGCCAGAAGGGTATTCCAAAACTTCCCAGTAGAAGTAGGAAGTAAAACAGGAACGGCAGAGAAAAGTGGTATAAATCCTGCTACAGGTGATACTTATGATGATTTTGCATGGTTTGTTGGATTTGCACCTTATGATGATCCAGAAATAGCAGTAGCAGCAGTAATTTTTCAAGGTGGTAGTGGTGGCTATGCTGGACCTTTAGTAAGGGATATTATTGCAGAATATTTAGGATTAAATAAGATAGAAACCAAGGAAAGTTTACCCTATGACAATATTTATCTAGATAAAATACCAATATTTAAAGAAAATATGGGATATCATGTTAAAATATAGTAGTAGGTATATATTAATGGAGGTTAATTTTAAAGTGAAAAATGAAGCTATTGCATTTAAAGGTGTTACAGATGGGGTATATTTAGAAATTAAAGGCTCTAACTTTGATATAATTAAGAAAGAATTAAACAAAAAAAATGAAGAAATCCTTAAATTTTTTTTGAAGGTGTTAGATTTTTAGGGGGGGTAAAGAGCGAAGAACTGTCTGCAAATCAGATTTTTGAAATCAATCTTATATTGAAATATAAGTATGATTTTGATATATCTTTAGATGAATTGCTATTAATTATTAAAGAATCCCTTTATAAAGAGGATAAAGATTATGAAAAGGTTGATGCAGAGCCTGAAACTATAGTTGAAGGTATGACAAAATTTGTATATGGTACACTTAGGTCTGGACAGATGGTTGAATATGATGGTAATATCGTAGTAGTAGGGGATGTAAATCCTGGAGCTCTTTTAAAAGCTGGAGGAAATATTATAGTACTTGGTACCCTTAGGGAGTAGCTCATGCAGGATTACATGGTAATACTAATGCCATAGTTGCAGCTTATAATTTGCTTCCTACTCAATTAAGAATAGCTGATCTTATAGTTAGAGCACCAGATGGAGATATATCACAGTATAAATTACCAGAAGTAGCTAAGATTTATAATGGGGGGGAAGTAATAATCGAACCCTATTTGCCAAATAAATAAAGAGGAGGAGACCAAATGGATAATGAAAAAAAAGGAACTGCCATAGTTATTACCTCGGGAAAGGGAGGAGTTGGTAAAACAACGACTAGTGCTAATATAGGGACAGGCCTTGCAATGTTAGGAAAATCAGTAGTAGTATTAGATGCAGATATAGGTTTAAGGAACTTAGACGTAGTATTAGGTTTAGAAAATAGAATAGTTTACGATTTAGTAGATGTAGTAGAAAAAAAATTGTAGACTAAAGCAAGGATTAATTAGGGATAAAAGGTTTGAAAAATTGTATTTATTACCAGCTGCTCAAACAAAGGATAAATCAGCTGTTAAGCCTGAACAGATGATGGAGGTAGTGGGAGAACTTAAGAAAGAATTTGATTATATTATAATAGATTCACCAGCAGGTATAGAACAAGGATTTCAATATTCAATAGCTGGCGCAGATAAGGCAATTATTGTTACTACTCCAGAAATTTCTGCAGTAAGAGATGCAGATAGGGTTATTGGGATATTAGAAGCCAAAGGATTACATGAACCTAAACTAATTATAAACAGAATTAGGCATGAGATGGTTAAGAGAGGCGATATGATGAATATGGAGGATATAGTAGATATCCTTGCCATAGATTTAATAGGAGTAGTGCCAGATGATGAAGAAATTGTAATATCGACTAATAAAGGAGAACCAGCAGTTATAGAAGGAAAATCTTTAGCTGGTAAAGCATATATGAATATTGCAAAGCGAATTACAGGTGAAGAAGTAGAATTATTAGATTTAGAAAATAATGAAGAAGGTAAATTTAGCAAAATCCTTAAATTATTATTTGGCAAATAAGGGGGGGATAGTCTTGGATTTTCTAAAAATATTTAGTAGAAATAAAGAAAAAAAGCAAAAATGTTGCTAAAGAAAGACTTAAACTCGTTTTAGTTCATGATAGATCAGACTTGTCACCTAAGCTTTTAGATATGATTAAAAGTGATATTATTAGAGTAATATCAGAATACGTAGATATAGATGAGGAAGGATTAGATATTAAATTGACAAGAATGAAAAAAAGATGGAGATACTTCTCCAATATCTGCTTTAGTAGCAAATATACCAATAGTAAAAGTTAAAGATAAAAGTAAATAATTTTTACTTTTACATATAAAGATTTATATAATTTAGAGATTATATAAAAATATGTAATAAAACCTATTCTTAATAAATATTCTATTAGTATTAAGGTAGGTGATAAGATGAGAATGAAAGTCACTAATGCTATTAGTAAATTAGATTTTCATAAATTTAGACCTTTAAAAAAAGTTTATCACTAAAATTACGGCGGTAATTCTCATTATATTAGTGGTATCTTTATTAAAGAAAATAAATTTTAGGCAAACCAATATACTTTTAGGGATAATTAAAGATAATATTCAATATGAGTTTAGTATTAGAAATGATGGTAAAAAAAATATATGGAAGAATACGAGAAATAGTAGGAAATTCCAAGGAAATTTTGAATGTGTTTAATCCTTTTGATTCAGACAAGTATCCTTCGCCTATTAAGGGATCTGTATATAAGTCATATAATAAGAATTCTAACTTAGGCATAGATATAAGAGCTGAAAGTGATGAAGAACCCTTATTTATAATGGAAGGTATTATTACAGACATTGTAAAAAAAGGATAAACAAGGATATTTTGTTACAGTAAAATCTGATAATATAGATTTTACATATGGATACTTTTCAAAAGTATATTTATCAAAGGGAGATAAAGTATCTTCAGGTGAGCCCATAGGAATTTTAGGCACTAATATAGATGGTCGTAGATATTTAAGGTTTGAAGCATGGGTAGATGATTTACCAGTAGACCCATTAAATTATATTGAGATTAAATAATATACCTCAGTAAAATACTGAGGTTATTATTTTGTATACTAACAGTAAAAAAAAGTGATACTATATTAGTAAGGTTAATGATGGAAGGTGATATAAATGATAAATAAAAAGAAATTAGATAGAGTATTAAACAGAGTTGAGAAACCTGCTAGATATATAGGTATGGAACAAAATTCAATAATAAAGAATTTAGATGACATGAAAGTAAAATTTGCATTTTGCTTTCCAGATGTTTATGAAGTAGGTATGTCTCATTTGGGACTTCATATATTATATAATTTGATTAACGAAGAGAAGGAATTTGTTTGTGAGAGGGTATTTTCTCCTTGGGTAGATATGGAAGAAGAAATGAGAAAAGAAGAACTACCTTTATTTACTTTAGAAAATAAAGAAGAAGTGAGAAATTTCGATTTTTTTTAGGTTTTACCCTTCAGTATGAAATGAGTTACACTAATATATTAAATATATTAGATTTAGCAGGGATTCCCTTTTAGCTAAAGATAGAGGATAATCATCCGTTTATAATTGCAGGTGGACCTTGTGCTTATAATCCAGAGCCTATTGCAGATTTTGTAGATTTTTTTTGTAATTGGAGAAGGGGAAGAAGTCACATTAGAAATCCTTAATATATATAAAGAACATAAAGAAAAAGTATGGGATAGGGAACTCTTTCTTAAAGAAATTGCAAAACTAAAAGGAATATATATCCCTAAGTATTATGATGTAATATACAATGAAGATGGAACAATTAATAAAATGCTTCCCTTAATAAAAGATGTTCCAGAAATTATAGAAAAAGCTATGATAAAAGATATAGATACTATGTTTGCACCAGAAAAGATGATAGTGCCCTTTATTGAAACCATACACGATAGAGTAGTATTAGAGATATTTAGAGGATGTACCCATGGATGTAGATTTTGCCAAGCAGGGATGATTTATAGGCCTATTAGGGAAAAACACCAGAAAGGTTAAAGGAATTAGCAGAAAAATTAGTAGAGAGTACAGGCTATGAAAATATATCTTTATCTTCCTTGAGTTCTTGCGATTATTCACAATTACAATTTCTAATATCCAATCTAATGGAAGAATTTGAAGAAAAGAAGGTGGGAGTATCATTACCTTCACTGAGATTAGATTCCTTTAGTATAGATGTTTTAAAAGAAATAGAAAAGGTAAGAAAAAGTGGATTGACTTTTGCTCCAGAAGCTGGAAGCCAAAGGTTGAGAAACGTCATAAATAAGGGTGTAGATGAAGAAGATTTGATTAAAGCAGTTTCATATGCCTTTAAAGAAGGTTGGTCTAGAATAAAACTATATTTTATGCTGGGTTTGCCTACTGAAACAGATGAAGATGTATTAGGAATTAAGGATATAGCTTATAGAGTAAAGGATTTATTTTTCAATAGACCAAAGGAAGAAAGAAAGGGAAATTTCCAAGTTACTGCCAGTGCATCTTGTTTTGTACCTAAAGCTTTTACGCCTTTTCAATGGGTAGCACAAGATACTATTGATGAGTTTAAAAGGAAAGCATACTTAGTTAAAGATAGCATAAGGGATAACAAAGTTGTATTTAATTATCATGACCCAGAACTTAGCTATATAGAAGCAGTATTTGCTCGTGGAGATAGAAGATTATCTAAACTTTTGATTAAAGCATGGGAAAAGGGATGCAAATTTGATGGTTGGTCTGAACACTTTAATTATGGTATATGGATGGAAGCTTTGAAGAAGGGGGGGAGATTGATGGAGATTTTTATGCTTTAAGACAAAGAGAAACAGATGAAGTCTTTCCATGGGATTTTATAAATCCTGGAGTTAGTAAAGAATATTTAATTAAAGAGTATAAAAAGGCTATGACTGGAGAAACCACTAAAGATTGTAGATTAGGCTGTAGAGGTTGTGGAATACAAGATTGCTCAATGAGGGGGGTATTTAATTGAAGTTAAGAGTAAAATTTAATAAAAGAAATTATTTAAAGTATATTTCTCATTTAGATTTAATGAGATTATTTCAACGTTCCTTCAATAGAGCTGAAGTTCCCATTAAGTATTCAAAGGGATTTAATCCACAACCTAGATTCTCCATAGCTAGTCCATTATCCTTAGGAATAGAAAGTGAAGAAGAATATATGGACATTGAGTTATTGAAAGAAATAGATATAGAAGAATTTAAAAACAAAATGAATAAAGTTTTACCAGAGGACGTTCAAATTATAGATTGTATATATCCAAAGGATAATGATGCCATAGCAGCCATGATATCTTGGGCATTATACAAGATAAGATTTGAAACAAATCTAGATTTAGAGATAGAAGAAGTGCAAAATAGAATAGACAATTGGCTAAATAAAGATGAAATTTTAATTTCTAGATTAAGAAAAAGAGGAAGAAAAAAAGTAATGCAGGAAGAAAATATTAAGTCATTGATTGGTTCTTTAGAAGTCTTAGGTATAGATAATAATGAATTTAGAATAGAAGCATTATTAAAAACAGGAGAAAAGGGAAATTTAAGGCCTTTCGACTTTGTAGATGCATTAAATAGAGATAATAAATTAGATATGATACAGGATTCGGTGTTTTTTTTAAAAGACTAGGATTATTTATAGAAAGAAATGGAGATATTTGTAAACCATTATAGTATTGGAGAGTTTTTATGAATTATATATTTGTTGATTCTAAAGATGGAGTTAATAAGGTAGGGATAGTGGAAGATAATAATTTAGTTGAATATTATATTGAGGAAGAAGATAAAAAGAAATTAGTAGGTAATATCTATAGAGGCAGAGTAGACAATGTATTAATTGGTATGAATGCATCCTTTGTCAATATAGGAGAGGGGGGGAAAAATGGATATCTTTATATTAAAGATGCCTTGGATAAGGAGCAATTATCCTCTAATGAAAAGTTTAAAATAGATGATGTCTTAAAGGCTGGAGATGATATAATTGTTCAAGTGATAAAAGAGCCTTTAGGAGAAAAGGGGGGGCCAAAGTTAACGACTCATATTAGTATTCCAGGTAGATATTTAGTATTGACACCATTTTCCAATGGTATAAATATTTCCCGTAAAATAAAAGATACTAAGGAGATAGAAAGATTAAAAGCAATTGGAAAAGAGATAGCTAATGCTAATACTGGATTAATATTTAGGACAGTATCTTATGGTATTAGTGAAGAAATTTTAGTAGAAGAGTATAATGTATTACTAGAAATATATAGGAAGATTGAAGCTCAGAGAAACTTTTTACCTACTCCAAAGCTTTTATACAAGGAACTAGATTTAGTATATCAAATAATACGAGATACATTTAACCAAAAAAAATTATAAAATAATAATAAATAATGAAAAAAATGTATAATGAATTAATTGAATTAGATTATTATTTTTCCTATGGATTAAGGGATAGGACCACCTTAGATTTGGGTTTTTCTATAAAATATAATACAAATATTCAAAAAGGTATATCAGAAGCATTTAAGAGAAAAGTGAATTTAAAAAGTGGTGGATACATAGTAATAGATGAAACGGAGGCTCTCACAGCTATAGATGTAAATACAGGAAAATATGTAGGTAATTATTCCTTTGATGAAACAATTGTTAATACTAATATGGAAGCAACTGAAGAAATAGCAAGACAGGTCCGGTTGAGGGATATAGGTGGTATAATTATCATTGACTTTATAGATATGAAAGACAAAAATGATGAATCTATGGTGTTGAATAGTTTGGCTAAGTACTTTAGATTAGATAGAAATAAACCTAATATCTTAGGGATTACTAAATTAGGATTAGTAGAAGTTACTAGAAAGAAAATACGGCCTACACTAGATTCACGTATTTCTATTAAATGTCCAACATGTAATGGGCGAGGTAGAATACAAAAATAAATTGTTGACAAAGGCTAATTTATTTGGTAAACTATTTTGGTGTAGAGCCGCTCAATGTGGGTTTTAAAGCACAGTCACCTTACATTGGCGAGACTGGGTTAGAGGAGGTGCAATACTTATGTATGCTGTTATAGAAACAGGTGGTAAACAATATAGAGTTCAAGAAGGAGATGTTCTTTTCGTAGAAAAGATTGATGCGGAAGAAGGACAAGTAATTGATTTTGATAAAGTTTTAGTTTTATCAAAAGAAGGAGTTTTGACTGTTGGTAAACCTTTCATAGAAGGTGCAAAGGTGGAAGGTAGTGTATTAGAACAAGGAAAATCCAAGAAGATAGTTGTTTTTAAATATAAAGCAAAGAAAAACTATAGAAAGAAACAAGGTCATCGTCAACCATTTACAAAAGTAAAGATTGAAAAGATTGTAGGTTAATAATGATTGTTGTAAATATATCTATAGATAGATTTGGTTTTATAAGAAAATATACTGTAGAAGGTCATGCAAATTATGGTGAATATGGTGAAGATATTGTATGCTCTGCAGTATCTATATTAGCTCAGACTACATTGATTTCAATGGTAGAGGTCTGTGGAATAAATGAAAAAGAAATAGACTATAAGATAGATGAAGAAATAGGATATTTAGAGATGAATTTACCTATGGATCTAGATAAAAACATATTGGATAAAACTCAAATTGTTTTAAAGACCTTTGAAGTAGGAGTTAAGTCCATTATAGAAAATTACCCGAGGTATGTAACTCTCAAATACAGGGAGGTGTAGTAGATGATTAAATTAAATTTACAGTTATTCGCTTCTAAAAAAAGGAGTAGGTAGCTCCAGAAACGGTAGAGATAGTGAAGCTAAGAGATTAGGTGTAAAAAGAGGAGACGGCCAATTTGTATTAGCAGGAAATATCCTTGTTAGACAAAGGGGGGGTACTAAAATCCACCCTGGAACTAATGTAGGAAAGGGTAGTGATGATACTTTATTTGCAACCATTGACGGAGTTGTTAAATTTGAAAGGATGGGCAGAGATAAGAAAAAGGTTAGTGTTTATCCTGCAGAAGAATTAGCATAAGATGATTAAGCTTGCCTAAGGGTAAGCTTTATTTTTTTCATAAGGAATTTATTAGATATAGCAGTGGATTGTGAGCCATAGGATAAAGATAAGGATTAATGAGATAATAATAAATATAGTTGGGTAAGTATATTAAACTATGTTATGAGGATGATGAAGATATGTTTATTGATAAAGCTAAGATTCATGTTAAAGGCGGTAGAGGCGGAGACGGTATAGTAGCATGGAGGAGAGAAAAGTTTGAGCCATCTGGAGGACCCTTTGGAGGAGATGGGGGTAATGGTGGTTCTGTTGTTTTAAAAGCAGATGAGGGAATTAGAACTTTAATGGATTTTAGATATAAAAGGGTTTACAGTGGAGAAAATGGAGAAAATGGACGAACTAAGAAACAGTTTGGAAAAGCTGGTGCAGATGTTATTGTAAGAGTTCCTGTAGGCACATTAGTAAAGGATGAAGCTACAGGAAAAGTAATAGTAGATTTAAAGGAGAAGGATCAAACCTATATTATTGCAAAAGGTGGAAAAGGTGGAAGGGGGTAATGCTAGATTTGCTACTGCCACTAGGCAAGCACCTGGATTTGCAGAAGCTGGAACAAGGGGGGGAGAAAGTAGAGATATAGTTTTGGAATTAAAACTATTGGCAGATGTAGGGCTAGTAGGATTCCCAAATGTAGGAAAATCAACTATATTATCTATGTTATCTGCAGCTAAACCTAAAATAGCAAATTATCATTTTACTACTTTAAAACCAAATCTGGGAGTTGTTAGAGTAGAAGAGGGGAAAAGTTTTGTTTTGGCTGATATACCAGGACTAATTGAAGGAGCTTCAGAAGGAATTGGATTAGGATATGATTTTTTTAAGACATATTGAAAGAACTAGGGTACTAGTCCATGTTATAGATATATCAGGGACGGAAGGAAGGGACCCTGTAGAAGACTTTTATGCAATTAATGAGGAATTGGTCCAATACAATCCAAAACTAAAGGATAAACCCCAAATAATCGGTGCAAACAAGATGGATTTACCTGGAGCAGAAGAAAATTTAGAAAGAATAAAAAAAAGAATTTGAAGATGAAGGTATTAAAATTTTTCCTATATCTGCAGCTACTGGAAAAGGAATAGAAGGGCTAAAGTATGCAATATGGGAATTGCTTTCAAATACTGAAATGGACTATGAAACCTTTGATGAGGAATATTTTGAACCTGAATCCATAGACGAAGACAGTATTATAGTTAAAAAGAAGTAAACAAATATATAGTTGAAGGAAGTTATGTGGAAAAATTATTAGAATCAACATATTTTGATAATGTGGACTCTTTAAGATATTTCCAAGAATCTATTAGAAGAAAAGGCATTGTAGAAGAATTAGAGAACCTGGGAATAAAAGAAGGGGGGGATTCAGTATTTATTTGTGGCTATGAATTTGAATTTTTCCACTAATAAATAGTGATATGATAGTAGATGAGATATTATTGTGATATTTAAAGGAGTGTATAATTTGTTAACAGGAAAACAAAGAAGTTATTTAAAGGGATTAGGAAATAATATAGAACCTATTTTTCAATTAGGTAAAAATGGTCTAAGTGAAAACTTTACAAAACAAGTAGAAGAAGCTTTAGAAGCTAGAGAACTAATTAAGATTAAAATATTACAAAATTGTTCACTAGAGGCTAAAGAAGTAGGCATACAATTAGCAGAAGAGACAGGAGCAGAACTTGTTCAAAGCATAGGTAGTAAATTTATATTATATAGAGAATCTAAAGACAATAAAAGAATTGAATTACCTAAATAGAAAGAAATAAACTTCAGATATATCTGAAGTTTATTTTAAAACAAGAGGTGTTAATATGAATATAGGAATAATGGGCGGAACATTTAGCCCAATCCATAATGGTCATTTAATATTAAGTGAATATATTAGAGAGAGTATAAATTTAGATAAGGTAATATTTATTCCTACAGGTATTCCTCCCCCCCACAAAAGTTTTAAATATGTACTAGATGGACAAATTAGAAAGAAAATGGTGGAATTAGCCATAGATTCTAATCCATATTTTACTGTTTCTACAATAGAAATTGATAGAGTAGATACTAGTTATACTATAGATACAATAACTCAATTAAAAAAAGATTTATCCTAAAGATAATTTATTTATGATAATAGGGGGGGCAGATTCATTATTAGATTTGCATATGTGGAAGGACTTTAAAAAAACTTATTACTATGGTGGATTTTGTCGTAGCTGATCGACATGGTTCAAATGGTGCTAAAGTTACAAATAGGATTGAAGAATTAAATAAGATGTTTAATAGTAATATTATAAAAGTAGATACTCCAATAATAGATATATCTTCTACTATGATTAGAGAAAATATTAATAAGGGATTATCTATAAAATATTTAGTTCCAGAAGCTGTGGAAGAATATATTGAAAAAAAATCATCTATATAGGTAGGTGGATATTTTGGAAGACAAAATTAAAGAATTATTATTAAAAGATATTGGTATAAAAAGATTTCAACATTCTCTAAGAGTTGCAGAGATTGCTAAAGAGTTAGGGGGGGAAATTTATGAAGGAGACTTACAAAAAAATTCATATAGCTGCATTATTACATGATTGTGGTAAAATTACCTCAAAAAAACAATTTATTGAAAAAGGCATATGACTTTGATATAATCTTAGATGACATAATGCTTGAAAATACGGAATTAATTCATGGACCTTTAGGTGCAAAAATAGCAGAAAAACAATATAGTATAAAAGATAGGGAAATATTAAACGCAATTTATTATCATACTACTGGAAGGGAAAATATGAACCTTACAGAAAAGATTATTTTTATATCTGACTATATAGAACCAGGGAGATCTTTCCTTGGAGTTGAGGAAGTTCGCAAATTTGCATATATAGATATTAATAAGAGTGTGCTTCTTGCAATGAATCAAACTATAAAATTTTTGATTGACAAGAATAAATTAATTAGCGATGAAACAATAAAAGCAAGAAATAGCTTAATAAAATCTAATTAAAGGAAAGGGGGGGTAGTGATATGAAGGAAGTGGAACAGAAATTATCCATTATTACTAAAGCTTGTGAAGATAAAAATGGTATTGATATTAAAACACTAAATATTACAAATCTAACATCCATTGCTGATTATTTTGTTATAGTAAGTGCTAATTCTTCGACTCAAGCACAAGGGATAGCGAATGAAATTGAAGATAAGATGCTGGAGGCTGGATTTGATAAAATATCTAAAGATGGATACCAAAGTGGCAGATGGATTTTATTGGACTTTGGTGATATAATTGTTCATGTATTTCATAAGGATGAAAGAGAATATTACGATTTAGAACGACTATGGACTGAAAACATAGATTAAAATATGTTTTCAGCAAAAGGAGGTGAGAAAATGACATTAGAACTTGTAGCAACCAAAAAAAGCTCCTGCAGCAGTAGGTCCATATTCACAAGGTGTGAAGGCTGGAAATATTATCTTTTCTTCAGGCCAATTGCATATAGATCCTAATACAGGAGAGTTACTTAGAGGAGATATCCAAGACTTAACAAGACAAAGCCTAAATAATGTAAAGGCGATTCTAGAAGAAGCAGGTGCAACCTTAGAAGATGTAGTAAAAGTTACAGTATTTGTTAAAGATATTAAGAAGTTTTCTTTAATAAACGAAGTGTACGGCGAATTCTTTAGTAATCATAAACCTGCAAGAAGTTTAGTAGAAGTATCACAACTTCCACTAGATGGAGAAATAGAAATCGAAGCAATTGCAGTAATATAGGCTTTAAATAAAATAACCTGGTCATTTGACCAGGTTATTTTATATTAGGAGAATATCCTAATACTCTGTTTTTCCTTCTTTTTCTTCTTTTCTTAGATTTATCTAAAAGATAAAGTGCCCTAAATATAATCAATAAAGTAAAAACTACCAAGTACCATTTATCTAATATTTTTTTTGATAAAATTTCATATGGGGTATTGACTCCACTTTTAAAGTAGATATGATGTTCCCTTTTCCTATTAAATCATTATTTAAGTAATATTCAACATTACCAAGTATATCTCCTTTGAAATAGGAGCTTCAATTTTTTTTCATTTAAAATAATTTTCTTTTCAATCTTTTTTTTATATTATTTGCATTTAGAGGGTAAATTATATCTTTATCTAATACAGTGGATACATAAGGAACCTCTCCATTTTCTATAGATATATTATCAATAAACTCATTAGCATGACCAATAATTAAATTGTCAAAATTATTAAACCCATAATTTAATAATTTATGAGTATCAGCATAGACTTCTTTTCCATTGGATTTTAAAACTACAGATATTAATCTTTGACCATTTTTTTCAGCAAAAGTAACTAAGCAGTTCCTGGCTTCATCTGTATATCCTGTTTTTATTCCTAAAACACCATCATATTTAATTGGTACAATTTGTCCGTCTAAATTGATTTTTTTCTGAACCATATAAAAATTTATTAGTAGAATATAGATATCTAGTTTCATCTTTTTATTAGTAGGTCCTATTGTATAACTGCTTTTACCTACAATACTTCTAAATACCTCATTTTCCATAGCATATTTAGCAATAAGAGCTAAATCATGTGCTGTAGTTACATGATTATCATCATGAAGTCCATTTGGATTGACAAAGTTTGTATTTATAGCTCCAATTTCCTTTGCTTTATCATTCATTAATTTAACAAAGTCTTCAATAGAACCAGAAATATGCTTTCCAAGGGCTAAGGCAGCATCATTGGCAGAAGCTATAAGCATAGCATTTAGAAGATCTTCAAAGGAAACCTCTTCATCATAATCTAATGCAATATGACTTCCATAGGTTAAATCAATTACTTCAGGGTCAATAGTTATCATATCTTTCATATGGCCCTTTTCTATGGCTAATATTCCAGTCATTATCTTTGTAGTACTTGCAGGGAATAATTTTCCATTAGGATTTTTTTTCGTAAAGAACTCCTCCTGTGTCATAATCAATCAGTAAAGCACTTTCTCCACTTAGTATTAAATTATCTTCAATAGCAAAAGCATATGTATTTATCATTATGATACAAGTTAAAATTATAATAAAAACTTTTTTTTCAATTTGTCCACCGCCTTATTCTGATATTAATATTATAGCAGATAAAGGACTATTTTTTTTAAGGAAATTATATTAAAAAAAAGAAGGTAAAATTAATCTTATATAGAATAATATTAATATATTATTATTTATTCATTTAAATTATAGTAATTAGGAGGTAAATTATGGGGGGGACTTACTTTACAAAAAAAAGGAACAAATAGTTATACTAATAATTGTTTTTAGTATTGTTGCAATTTTAGGAATGAAAATAATAATGGGTGATCTAATTAAGCCTAATGAAAATACTGCAGAATTATTAAATTATATAGAAGAAGATGATGAAATGGATTTAGATTATGAAAATAGTGAAAACAAGGATATAATAATGGTACATATTAGTGGACAAGTATATAATCCAGGTATAATTGAATTAAAATTAGGTAAAAGGGTAATAGATGCAGTGGAATTAGCTGGTGGCTTGAAAAAAAGAAGCAGATATAGATAGAATAAATTTAGCTAAGAAATTATCTGATGAAGAAAAAATATATATACCTAAAATAGGCGAAGAAGATTTAAGTGAAGCAATTTTAGGCTCTACAGAAGAGTCAACTGAATCTAAAAAAAGTAAATATAAATAAATGTACCAAAGATGAACTCGTTAGCTTACCTGGAATAGGTGAAGTTATTGCTGAGAGAATAATTGAATATAGAAAATCAAATACCTTTGAAAAAAATCGAGGATTTAATGAATGTTTCAGGTATAGGTACAAAAAAAATTTGAAGGATTAAAGGAACTTATAAAAACTAATTAAGAGGTGTTTAAAATTGGATAAAAGATTAACTCAACTTACTAAGAGTTCTGGGTGAGCTGCTAAATCGGTCCCGATATTTTGGCACAAGTTTTGTGTCACTTACCAAGAACTTATGATGATAAATTAATAATTGGTTTAGAAACATCAGATGATGCAGCAGTTTATAAAATTGATGACAGACTGGCAATAATCCAGACATTAGATTTTTCACACCTGTGGTTGATGATCCATATATTTTTGGGCAAATCGCAGCAGCAAATTCTTTAAGCGATATTTATGCCATGGGTGGAGAGCCGAAATTAGCTATGAATATTGTTTGCTTTCCAGATTGTTTAAGTCCCTCAGTTTTAACAGAGATTTTGAAAGGTGGTCATGATAAAGTAATGGAGGCAGGGGCTATTTTAGTAGGAGGACATAGTGTTTCAGATGACGAACCAAAGTATGGATTATCTGTAACAGGATTCGTCCATCCAGATAAAGTTTTAGCTAATAATAATTCAAAACCTGGGGGGGATGTTTTAATACTAACTAAGCCATTGGGACTAGGGATTATTAATACTGCCATAAAAGGTGAACTAATAGATGAGGAAAGTTACAGTGAAGCTATTAAAGTAATGACTACTTTAAATAAATATGGAAAAGATGCAATAGATAAGGTAGATGGTGTAAATAGTGTAACTGATATAACTGGCTTCGGGCTCCTTGGTCATGCATTGGAAATGGCTGAGGGTAGCTCAGTTACAATAAAAATATCATATAAAGACATACCTATTATTTCTAAAGCCATGGAATATGCAGAAATGGGTTTAGTACCTGCAGGAACTTATTCCAATAAAGAATTTATTGGAGATAAGGTATATTTTAATAAAGACATACCTGAAGTTTATAAGGATATTTTATATGATCCTCAAACATCTGGAGGACTTTTGATTTCTATTAAAAGAGAAAAATCTAAAGAATTTTTAAAAGCATTAGAAACTTCTCCTACTAAATATGCTATAATAGGAGAAGTTGAATCAAAAGGAGAACACTATTTAGTAGTTGAATAATTAGTGAGAAAGGGGTTATACCATGGGTAAAAATTTATTTACTCTCATTCCCAAAGTAGATGAAGTATTAGATAATGAAATAATAAAAGAATTATTAGAAACAAGGCCAAGAAAATTAGTTTTAGATTCTATTAGGGAAGAAATAGACCTGTTAAGAAACAAGATAAAAATAGGAGAATTAGAGGAAAATTTAATATTACAAGAAATAAAATATTTAGATAAAAGAATTTACCATAGAATAATGAAAAAAAGATGTATTTAGTTTAAAAAGAACTATAAATGCCACAGGTGTAGTTATTCATACAAATTTAGGTAGATCACTATTAAATAATAATATAATCGATAATATTAGAGAAGTAGCTACTAATTATTCAAATTTAGAATACGATATAGAAAAAGGAATTAGAGGTTCTAGATATACTCATTTAGAACAGACATTATTAGAAATTACTGGTGGAGAAGCTGCAATGGTAGTAAATAATAATGCAGCAGCGGTGCTTTTAGTATTAAGCACTTTAGCAAAGGGCAAAGAAGTTATAGTTTCAAGTGGAGAATTAATTGAAATAGGAGGTTCCTTTAGAATTCCAGATGTAATGGAACAAAGTGGTACTTATCTTGCAGCCGTTGGCACTACTAATAAAACTCATCTATGGGATTACGAAAGGGCTATAGGTGAAAATACAGGTGCTCTATTAAAAGTTCATACATCTAATTATAGGATTCTTGGATTTACATCTTCAGTGGATATAGAAGAATTAGTAAAGTTAAAGGACAAATATAATGTTCCCTTAATTGAAGATTTAGGAAGTGGTGTTTTAATAGATTTATCCAAATATGGATTACAATATGAACCAACTGTTCAAGATTCTTTAAAAAGAGGGGTAGATATAGTTACTTTTAGTGGTGACAAATTATTAGGAGGTCCTCAAGGAGGAATTATTGTAGGAAAGAAAGAGTATATTGAAGCTATGAAAAACAATCCTTTAACAAGGGCCTTTAGGGTGGATAAATTCACCATAGCTGCTTTAGAGGCTACTTTAAGATACTATTTAGAAGAAGATATGGCTATAAAAGAAATTCCTACATTAAAGATGTTAACTATGTCAACAGAAGAAATAGATTATTTAGCTAAAGAGTTATTGCTTGAGATAAACAAATTGGATTTACAGTCAAAAGTTGAGATATTTATAGAAGAAAGCTATTCAGAAGTTGGTGGTGGTTCATTACCATTAGAACAATTACCAACAAAATGTGTTGTATTAAATCCTAGTGGTTTTAGTACCCAGAGTTTTGAAAATGAATTGCGAAAGTTTTCTATCCCTATAATAACACGATTATATAAGGATAAAATTTACATGGATGTAAGGACATTAAAGAAAGAAGAATTTCCTATTATAGCTAAAGGAATAAAAACGTCATTGGAAAATCTTGAGAGGTGTAATGGATGAAGCATATAATTATTGGTACTGCTGGCCACATTGATCATGGTAAAACAAGCTTGATAAAGGCTATGACTGGCAGAAATACTGATAGATTAGCAGAAGAGAAAAAAAAGAGGAATATCAATAGAGCTAGGATTTACTTACTTTGATTTACCAAATGGACAAAGAGCAGGGATAATAGACGTTCCTGGCCATGAAAAGTTTGTTAAAAATATGTTGGCAGGAGTAATCGGTATAGATATAGTTATTTTAGTAGTAGCTGCAGATGAAGGTATTATGCCTCAAACAGTTGAGCATTTGTCTATATTAGATTTATTAGGCATCGAAAAGGGCTTTATTGTAATGACAAAAATGGATTTAGTAGACGAAGAATGGTCAGAACTTGTTGAAGAAGAAATTAAAGAAGAAGTAAAGGGCACATTTTTAGACAATAGTCCTATTATTAAGGTGTCTTCAGTTGATAATAATGGAATAGACAAGGTTATAAGACTATTAGAAGAGTACTCAAATGAAATTAAAGATATAGATTCTAGTGAAATGCCACGTTTACCCATCGATAGAGCCTTCACAATATCAGGATTTGGAACTATAGTAACAGGTACATTGCTATCTGGAGCTTTAGAAGTTGGAGATGAGATACAAATATATCCAGGTGAAAAAAACTAGTAGAATTAGGTCTATTCAAGTCCATGATGAGGATGCTAATATAGCGTATGCTGGGCAAAGAGTAGCAGTTAATTTGGCAGGAATAAAAAAAGAAGATGTAGATAGAGGAAATGTACTCGCTCCAATTAGTACTATGAAAGAGACTATGATGCTAGATGTAAAGGTTAGACTCCTGAAATCCCTTGATAGACCTATTAAAAATAGAACCAGGATTAGATTATATTTAGGCACTAAAGAATTATTATGTAGAATAGTTTTATTAGATAGGGAAGAATTACATCCAGGAGAAGAAGCTTTTGCACAATTGAGACTTGAAGAAGAAGTTGTAGCAAAGGTAAATGACAAATTTATTATAAGATTTTATTCCCCCCTATGTTTACTATTGGTGGAGGGAAAGTATTAGATTCAAATCCTAAGAAGAAGAAAAGATATGATGAAAAAAACTTTAGAAGAATTAAAAATTAAAGACCAGGGTACTTCGAAGGATGTTATAGAAAAAAAATAATTGAATCAAAGAGTAAAGATTTTCCATCTTTAAAAGATATTATTTCCTATACTTCTTTATCGGAAGATAGCTTAACTAAAGAAATAGAAATATTAGTGCAAGAAAACAAAGTAGTGACATTTTCTTTAAGTAAAGATATATATGTGATTCACAATAATTACTATAAAAGTCTTAAGACTAATATATTAGGAGAATTAGAAAAATATCATGAAAAATACGCCTTGAGAAATGGAATAGCCAAAGAAGAAATTAGAAGTAAGTTCTTAAAAAAATGCAAAGCCTAAGGTTGGAGAAGTATTTATAGAAAAATTAATAAAAGATGGATATCTAGAAAAAGATAGTGAAAATATTAAATTAAAAGGATTTAAGATTGTATATGATGAAAAACAATTAGAAATAAAAAAAATAATATCCTTAAAGTATTAAAAGAGGGTTTATTTTTGCCACCTAAAAAAAAGATGATATACAGGAGATAATACAAGTAACTGAAATTGAATTTAATGAAGTATTTAATTCTTTATTGAGTTCAGGAGAAATAATTAGATTAAATGAAGAAACATTTATTTTAAAAGAATGTTATGAGGAGTCTGTTAAACAGTTGAAAAAAATATATCTTAGAAAAAGGTTCCATTTCAGTTGGTGAATATAGAGATTTATTGAACACTAATAGGAAAACTGCCCTTGCACTATTGGAATATTTTGACCAAAAAAAGAATAACCAAAAGGGAATCTGACAAAAGAATATTAAATGAAAATTGACAGTTTGTTTTGAGGTGATCACATGAAAGGGAACATACTAATTATAGATAAAGATAAAATTTTTGCAGAGGGTTTAAAATATAGTTTAGAACAAGATGGTTTTACAATCGATATTATTGGACTTGGTAAGCCTGCAACAGATAAAATATTAAATAAAACATATGATTTAGTAATATTAGAACTAGAAATGCCCGATATTAATGGATTAGATATTTGTAAAAACATAAGAAGTATTTCTTTTGTGCCTATTGTTGTAGTAACGAAAAATGATGAAGATATTACGAAAATTTTAGCGTTGGAATATGGTGCAGATGATTATTTAGTTAAGCCTTTTAATATTTTAGAGCTAAAAGCGAGGATAAAGACAATATTTAGAAGAATTAATTATAAAACTATGGATAAAAATAAACATATAATTAAATTTAATAAATTTACAGTAAATACTTTAAGAAGAAAAATAACTATTGAAGATAAAGACATAAATTTGACAGGTAAGGAATTTGATTTGTTTTATGTGCTTTCCTCAAATCCAGGTAAAGTTTTTACAAGGGAGGAGTTATTAGAAAAAGTATGGGGGGGATATGCTTATTTTGGTGATTTAAGAACAGTTGATGTTCATATTAGAAGAATTAGAGAAAAAAAATAGAAGATAATGCTAAAGATAATGAATATATAATGACAAATGGGGTGTAGGCTATTACTTTAATAATATCTAAAGGTATTATTAAA
>JMBV01000075.1_pt1 | contig 37598 bp, 61 predicted proteins | sample 616531 | NCBI WGS metagenome assembly JMBV01 (sample SAMN02727904, study PRJNA239997) | anaerobic digester metagenome | biome: anaerobic digester; isolation source: mesophilic anaerobic digester inoculated with municipal waste water sludge... | place: Germany: Bielefeld University, CeBiTec ...
AAATACTAATGTAAAATATTTTTTTAAATAAAGAACCATGCAGGTATTTGATATAATGTATTATAACAAATATTTTTATATAATTATTTTATATATTACATTTTAATTTCTTTCTATTTTTATTTTTCTATATATATTAATTGCCCGTTCAGGGTAATTACGCACTCATGTTATTTGTGATATAATTTTTATAACTATAACTTTGTGATAACAAGCATTGTTTGATAATTAATTGGAGGTGTATTTATTCTTGTATGACCCAAATTTTATTAGAAATGTTGCCATAATTGCACATATAGACCATGGAAAAACTACTCTTATGGATAGAATTTTAGAGCTAACTCATTCTATTGATGAAAGAAATATGAGAGAGCAATTTTTGGATTCGATGGATTTAGAAAGAGAAAAAGGAATTACTATAAAATCCCACCCAGTAAAGGTTTTTTTTACACATCAAAAAAAGGACAAGATTATGAATTAAATATATTAGATACCCCCCCTGGACATATTGATTTTACTTATGAAGTTTCTAGAAGCTTAGCCGCTTGTGAAGGAGCAATATTGTTAGTAGACGCCACACAAGGAGTGCAAGCTCAAACGGTAACTAATACATATTTAGCTTTGGAAAATGATTTAGAGATTATTGGTGCAATTAATAAGATTGATCTTCCAAGTGCGAATGTTGAAGAAACATTGCTAGAAATAAATGACTTAGTTGGTATTGATTCTGATTCAATAGTAAAAATTAGTGCTAAAACAGGTGAAGGCGTATCTGAACTTTTAGAATTAATAATTGAAAAAGTTCCACCCCCCCAACATTAAAGGGCTCTATAAATGACAAATTAAAAGCTCTCGTGTTTGATGCAAAATACGATAAATATAGAGGAATCATTGTCTATACCAGAGTATTTGCTGGAACAGTAAAAAAAAGAAGATAATATATTGTTCATGGCAAGTGGTAAATCTTACGAAGTAAGTGAAGTTGGTGTATTTCACCCGGAAATGGTTGAAATAGACAATTTATCTGCAGGAGAAATAGGATACATAATAGCAGGAATCAAAGAAATTCAGGAAGCAAAAGTAGGTGACACGATCACAAATGCTCAAGATCCTACTGATAAACCTTTACCTGGATATAAAGAAGTTAAACCTATGGTTTATGCTGGACTTTATCCTGGCTTACCAGAATACTATGAGGACTTAAGAAAAGCCCTTGAAAAATTAAAATTAAACGATGCTTCACTTGTTTTTTTTACCTGAGAATTCTCCCGCACTTGGCTATGGTTTTAGGTAGGATTTTTAGGCCTTTTACATATGGAAATTGTTAAAGAAAGAATTCAAAGGGAGTTTGATCTTGCAGTTATTCTCACAGTTCCAAGCGTTATTTACAATGCTAAATTAAAAAAATGGTGAAGTGATTCAAATAACTAATCCTTCGCAATTTCCTGACCAAGAATATATTGAGTCTGTATATGAACCATATTGTAAACTTGATATAATTACTCCTCCTGAATTTATGGGTGACTTAATAAACTTAGCTCAAGTTGAAAAGCGTGGTGAATTTTTATATGTTTCAAATGCTGGGAAGAACAGAGTTGTGCTTCATTTTGAGATTCCGTTAGCAGAAATAATTTTTGATTTTTTTTGATAAAATGAAAGCATTAAGTAAAGGATATGCTTCAATGGATTATGAATTAATTGGTTATAGAGAATCAAAATTGGTAAAAATAGAAATTTATATAAATAAAGAAAAAGTCGATGCCTTGTCTTATATTGTACATGAATCAAAGGCATACGAAATTGCAAGAAAATTAGTTGACAAACTTAAAGATTTAATACCTAGACACCAATTTGAAATTCCTATCCAAGCATATTGCAAAGGTAAAATTATTGCAAGATCAACAATAAAAGCCTTAAGAAAAGATGTACTTCAAAATGTTATGGTGGAGATGTTACAAGAAAGATGAAACTTTTAGAAAAACAAAAAGAAGGCAAAAAAAACGTATGAGAGAAATTGGAGAAGTAAGTATCCCACAAGAAGCTTTTTTTTGGCATTGCTTAAAATTGATGAAGACAATAATTAAAAAAAGGTGCTCATGGATCGAGCACCTTTTTTTTAACTTTGTTGAATATTATACTTTCTTGTTATTCTTTTTATTTCATCCCTATATCTTGCAGCATCTTCATATCTCAGTTCCGAAGCAGCTTCATACATCTTTTCCTCTAAAAGAGCTAAATAGTCCTGAGGAGAAATGTTTTCTTCCACAGCAAAGATGAAGTCATCTTCTTTAATTTCTGATTCTTTAAATGGAGCAAAAATGTCTTCAGGCAATTTTTTTTATTATACTTTTTGGAATAATATTATTATCTTGATTATATTTCATTTGAATTTTTCTTCTTCTATTTGTCTCAGAAATAGCAGTTTTCATTGCTTCTGTTATTCTATCAGCATACAATAGAACCTTTCCATTTATGTTACGTGCAGCCCTTCCAATTGTTTGAATAAGTGTAGTCTCAGAACGTAAAAAAAACCTTCTCTATCCGCATCCATTACTGCAACTAACGAAACCTCGGGTAAATCTAACCCTTCTCTCAATAAATTAACTCCTACAACCACATCTATTTCGCCGTTTCTTAATTTTTTTTAACTACCTCGGCTCTTTCTATAGTATCTAACTCAGAATGAAGATATAATGACTTTATACCTAACAAATTTAGATGGTCAGATAAAATTTCTGCATCCTTTTTAGTTAAAACGACAGCAAGAGCCCTCTCCCCTTTTCTACTACATTATTAACTTCGGAAATAAAATCATCAACTTGACCCTCAGTTGGTTTTACAACAACTTCAGGATCAATCAAACCAGTTGGTCTAATGATTTGTTCAACAACTTGCTCTGATATCTCCATTTCAAACGGTCCTGGAGTTGCTGAAACAAAAATAATTTGATTGGTTTTATCTAAAAACTCATCAAAGCGCAATGGACGATTATCTAAAGCTGCAGGTAATCTAAAACCATAATCTACTAAATTCTTTTTCTAGCATAATCTCCTCGAAACATAGCTCGTAATTGAGGAACTGCTATATGAGATTCATCTATAAAAGTTACAAAATCATCATCAAAATAATCTAAAAGAGTCCAAGGAGAATCCCCAGGCTGTCTTCCATCAAAATCTTGAATAATTTTCTATTCCTTTACAATAACCCAAAGTCTGGAGAAATTCAATATCTTGCCTGGTTCGTTGTTCTATTCTTTGAGCCTCAAGAAGCTTTCCTTCCCTCTTAAAATAATCTATCTGTTTAATCAACTCTTTTCAATCTCACTTATTGCTGATAAAATTTTTTTCATCACTAGTTACAAATTCTTTTGCAGGGTATATCACAATTTTGTCGAATTCCTCGATAATTGTTCTATTAAAAACGTCAAAAGCCTCAATACGTTCAACTTCATCGTCAAAAAAAGTAATCCTTATGCCAAAGTCTTCGTAAGGTGGAAAAATCTCTAAAAATTCACCTTTCCATCTAAAAGTTCCGCCAATAAAATCTTTCTCTTGACGTGTGTATTGCATTTTCCCTAACTTTAGTAATATGTTTCTTCGAGGATAACTCTCTCCTACTCTCAAATATAAGTTGATATTAGAAAAATCATCGGGATTACCAGATGCGTATATAGCTGAAACACTAGACACTACTATTACATCTCTTCGAGTTAAAACAGATTTCAACGTTGAAAGACGCATTTTAACTAAGATATCGTTAATATCAGCATTTTTTTTCTATGTAGATATCTCTTGAAGGTATGTAAGCCTCTGGCTGATAATAATCGTAGTAACTCACAAAAATTCAACCTTATTTTCAGGAAAAAAACTCTTTAAATTCGTTATATAACTGAACTGCTAATATTTTATTTGGAGACAAAACTAGAGTCGGTCTGTTTATTTTAGCAATAACGTTTGCCATAGTGAATGTCTTTCCTGAGCCCGTAACGCCCAAAAGAGTTTGAAATCTATAACTTTTTTTTCTATCCCTTGAACCAAATCATCAATTGCTTTCGGTTGGTCTCCCTGAGGATCATATTCAGAAAGTAGTTTAAACATGTCAATACCTCCTAAACTCTAAAATCTTAAGGAAATCCCCCCCAAGTCGATAACGATATTGTTCCCTAAATCTATTTCATGTTCTTTGGGTAAAAGAATATTGTAGCCAAATCTGCAAGTCAATCCTACGCTTTTATTTATATAATGAGAATAACCAATTTTTGGTGTTAACTTGAAATATCCATAGGAATTTCCTTCTTTTGTATTTACACTCTTTAAACCAATAGATGCTCCCAATAAAATGTTTGAATCCATCTCTGCTAGATAGTTCAAATATCCTAAATTAAAATCAATATCTAAAGAGAAAAAAAATTATTATCAAATAAGAATTGAAAATCAGTACCAATATACAAATGTTCGTAATTATCAATTCCTATCTCAAAACCAAATCCATTCCTTTGAAGACTCTCATTTAAATAATATAGGTTAAAAACATTTCTAACAGAAGATAAGAAGGGATTTTCAATAACATAAACATTTTCATTCTTATAATCGAAACTTCTGGGTTTTTCCAATATTTTTAATTTACTCTCAGCTTCCCAAACTTCGTCAGTTATAAGTTTTCCTCCAAATTCGTCGTATGGTTTTCCATTGATTTCAGTAGAGTTAACAAATTCAAACATCATACCTTTGTGTATCCCTATATTTCTTCCCCCCATCAATGAAAATATACTTGTCTTCAATTCGTAAAATATTAGCTTTCAATCTAAAAAGATTGTTTAAAGACTTTACAACATAAGCAGTTAGATTATTGATAGCATTTCTTCTTGCATAAAAATAAGCCTCTACATCGCTTTGATTTCTTCCAAGGTAAGATGTACCTTGAGAAGAAATTATTTGAGAATAGAAATTTTCTCCAGTAGACACTTTTATAACTTCACATTTAACTATAATATTATATTCCCACCATGCTTGATCAGGCATAGTTTCTTTGCTTGGAAAGTTTTCAAGTATTTTTAAATAAACCAGAAAATCTACATCTACAGCACTGTTATAATCTTTTCCTAAAATATCACTTATATTCTTTAAAAAAAATATCGTCACGAGTCATTACCTTATATTTGCCTTGTTGCACCATTTTTGTTTTTATGTTGTATTCTAACAAAGAAGATATTTCGGAATCTCCTTCTGAATAGATCAGAAAACTCCTTCTTAAATCAAGTTCAGTATTTGAACGAGAAAATCCAAAGGAAAATATAATTATTAAAGGCAAAATTAATAGAATACACTTCTTCAACAAAATACCTCCAGTTTCTATAAATTGGATATCTTCTCTGCTAGCTCTTTTTGTCCCTTTTTTTTAAAGCACATTTATAAAGTTGAAGCTTTTCATCCAATATTATACCAGCATCAAATAATAATTGTTCATCCATCTGAATAAAATCATCAAACTCACCCTTAAACAATTCGCGACCTTCTTTTAATAACAGAACCTTTGGTTTAAAATTGGAAAATTCATTTATCCAATGAGTAGAGACAATTATTGTTTTACCTAAATCTTGTAAATTCCTAATTAAAGAAAATATAGATTGTTTGGTGTTAAAGTCGAGTCCTACAGTAGGTTCATCAAAAATTATATAATCAGGATTGTATGAAAGAATAGAAATAATGGCAACTTTTCTCATCTCTCCGCCAGATAATTCAAAAGGATTTTATCTAGATAATCTATTGGAAGATTAACTAAATCTAAATAATATTTTATTTGCTCGTCTGTTAATTCGATCCCAAAATTGTTCGGACCAAATAAAATTTCTTCTTTTACGGTCGGTAAAAAAATTGGGATTCTGCATATTGAAAGACTATCCCTATCTTTTCCTTACGTCCTTAATATTAACTTTCCTGTTTTTGTTGACATTCCTTCTACTTTTACATCCCCTTTTGAGGTAAAAGTAATCCATTTATTAAACTAATAAGGGTAGTTTTACCAGATCCAGTATGACCTACTATTAGCCATATATCACCTTTGTTTATTTCCAAATTAATTTCAAATAAGGCCTCTTTTTCAAAAGGGGTATTCAATCCATATGTATATGAAACATTCTCTAGTTTTATTGACATAATTCATCAACCAACTTCTGAAATCTAAAGTGCAATTCTTTCTCGAGCTTAGTTTTAAAAGGCAATTCTACATCGATTATATTTTTTTGAATAAAATTCATCTTTTAATCCATCAAAGATTATTTCACCCTTATCCAAAGCTATAATCCTATTTACTTCTTCTAAATCGGATGGTTGGTGAGAGGCTATTATTATTGTCTCTCCCATCTTTATTAATTTTTTTTATCACATTATAAATTTCGTTCCTACCCTTAGGATCAAGCATTGAAGTGGGCTCGTCCATTAAAATCACCTCTGGCTCCATAACTAGAATCGAAGCAATTGCAAGCCTTTGCTTTTGTCCCCCAGAAAGAGTGTTTGGATCAGCATGTTCCAGACCCTTTAAATTTACTATCGATAAAGCCCAATTTATTCTATCAATCATTTCTTCGCGGGGGGGTACTCCAATGTTTTCTAAACCAAATGCCACGTCCTCTTCAACAGTAACTCCTATAATTTGATTTTCAGGATTCTGAAAAATATATCCTATTTTTATCCTATTTTTCTCATCTAGCGTTTCATCTTTAAAATAAACGTTTCCAGAATAAGGTTGCAATATTCCAGACATAACTTTAAGTAAAGTTGACTTTCCACTTCCATTATATCCAACTAACCCTATGAATTCACCTTTTTCTATTTCAAGATTCACATTTTTTTAAGACTTCAACGTTCCCATATTTAAAGGATAGATTTTCACAACCAAAAAACATGTTATCCCCTCTTCATAGAAAGATATACTCTAAAACCTCCAGACTTTGTAACTTGAATTACATTCCCAAAAACTTCTTTCATATAATTTTCTAAACTACTTCCACCTTTGTTATGATATGCAACTATAAAAGTTTTCCATTTGAAACTAAAAAAATCTTTTGCATGATTAACTAATTCATGCAACACAGCTTTACCGGCTACAATTGGTGGATTGCAAACAATGACATCAAAAAGTTCTCCTTCCCACGGTTCAAATAAATGTCCTTGTTTTACTATAGCTTGAGCATTATTATCTTTTGCATTTATTTTTGAATATTCTACTGCTCTAGAATTAATGTCACTCATGAAAAGAGTAATATTCGGATACTCTTTTTTTTCAAAGTTATTCCTATAACTCCATATCCACAACCAATATCTAATACTTTTTCATTTGTTAATTTGACATTTTCGATGAGTAAAATGGATGCTCTATCAATTCTTTTCTTTCCATATACACCAGAAGGAGCTTTAAACTTATACTGATGTGCATTCTTTAATTTTAAAATGTGTTCCTTAACACGCAAATCTGATGTCGGATTTTCACTATAATAATGTTCAAACTGCGAAGTAGAAGCTTTAATTCCAGATGTGCCTTTATTTTCTAATAAATCTATATTAACTTTGGCTATAACTTCTTCAACATTAAGATGAGCTATATCTTCAGGACCATAAATTTGAACATCTTCGTATATTTCCTTATTTTTTTTACGAGTCGCCATTACTTTTACCTCCTCAATCACTAAAGATGGCTGGGTTACTCTGCCGCACCTGAGAATCACCGCTTATGGCTGCTCCCTTCCGGGCCTGACCAGTTTCACGGGTTCCCATTGCGCAGGACCCAGCCACATGTATATTGACATATTCATTATAGCATTTTTTTTCATTAAAATTCAACTTCTCAATATTGAATCATAAGTAAACACATTTTATTAAATAAATGGTAAAATTAAACTAATCATATATTTTAGAAATTTAGAAATGAACTGTCCCAAAGTATATTGTATCTTGTTTATATAGGGTAATGGTACGGAGTCCTTTCCCTACACAAAGGGTATCTTACACCCTTTTGAAATGTGGATTTTCAAAATATAATGTTTTGAATTAATGTGTTGTAAGTGTATAACCTAATTCTATTGGCTTAATTTCAGAATAATTTAAAGCAAATCAGAAATAGTTAAGATTATGTTTTAGTTTTTAAAATTCCTAAAGCAAGTAAAAACTTTTTGTGGGAGGTCTTTTTTTTATGGAAATCTTAAAAGAAATTTTAAATCGAAGAAGTATAAGAAAATTTCAGGACAAACAAGTTGAGGATGATGTAATAAAGAAAATTTTACACGCGGCTATGCAGGCTCCTTCTGCAAATAACGAGCAACCTTGGGAATTCATAGTTGTAAAGAATAAAGACACATTGCTAAAGATGACAGAAATTCATCCTTATGCTAAAATGCTAAAAGAGGCAGCAATAGCCATCATAGTTTGTGGAGACTTAAAAAAAAGAAATATCAAAGGGTAGATGGGTACAAGATTGTAGCGCAGCTACTGAAAACCTTTTGCTTGAAGTTGTACATCAGGGTTTGGGAGCAGTATGGGTAGGGGGGGTACATCCTAATAAAGAAAGAGAAGAACCCTTGAAAAGGTTATTCAATTTACCTGATAATATTATACCTTTGTGCATAATTCCAATAGGATATCCAGCTGAAGAAAAAGAATATGAAAATAGGTTCAAGGAAGAAAGAATTCACTTTGAAAAGTGGTAAAAGGCACTTAGCCTTTTTACCACTTTTTATATTTACAATATTTACTTTTTAAACTAAAATCGTCTGGGTCAGCTCCATACCTTTTGTTTTGATCTAAACCATCTATTATTTTCATATCTATCTCACTTAACTCGAAATCAAAAATATTTGCATTTTCTTTGATTCTTTCTTTATGCACTGACTTTGGTATAGTTACTACTTCATGTTGCAAATCCCAACGGAGCACAATTTGTGCAGGTGTTTTATTATACTTTTTAGCAATATTAACAATTTCAGGAATATCATTAATTCTTCCCCTCATTAAAGGACTCCAAGCCTCAACCTGAATTTTATTAATCTTACAAAAATTTAGTAGATCTTTCTGTACCAAATGAGGGTGAAACTCAATCTGATTGACCATAGGTACTATTTCACACTTATCCATGATATTTTGTAAATGATGGATTAAGAAATTGCTTACCCTATCGCTCGAACCTTACCATCCCTATATAATTTTTCCAAGGCTTTCCAAGTTTCTATATATTTTCCACTTACTGGCCAATGAATTAAATACAAGTCTAAATAATCTACATTCAATCTTTTTAGAGAATTGTTAAAACTTTTCAGAGTATTTTCATATCCTTGATTTGTATTCCATACCTTAGATGTTATAAAAATTTCATTTCGAGGAATTCCGCTTTCTTTAATAGCCTTACCTATTTCTTCTTCATTATCATACATTTCAGCAGTATCAATTAATCTATAACCTATACTTAACGCAAATTGTACACCTTCAATTAATTCTTTTCCTGAAGCCTTGTAAGTTCCATAACCAAGCCAGGGCATACGTATTTTGTTAGACAATTCTGTAGTATCATTGATACTTGAAATTTTCATATGTATAGACCTCCTTATCAATTAACTTTTAACTTTTTTTAAACTTTTAGGTACTTGTAAGCTAGGAAAGGGGAGAGGGCTCCGCCCTGAACCTATTATAAATTAAAATTACATTTTTAAAAAAAATTTTCATTTTTATAGGCGATTCATTAACTTTACTTCTAAATAATAATGTTTTTCTTTCTTTTTATGATTATAACGTAGGCTTAAAAATAGTTCAACTATAAACCTATAATTCTAAAAATCTTATATTTAGAAAAGCAAAGAAAAATATCTCATTATATACAAGTTCATTCATTTTTTTTGCTTTAATTTGAGATAACAATCTCTACACACAGCAATATATTTATCAAAACCTCCTATATCTATCTCATCACCATTTCCAACAAACTTGTATGTCAACGTTCCTCTGTATTCTCCACATTCATGACAAACTGCCTTCTTTTTTTATTATATTGTCTGCATGAGCCATAAGAAGAGCCGTAACAATAAATGGATTAGCCTTAAAACTTAAATCTAATCCCGCACAATAAACATCTATTCCAGATTCTATCATTTGAAGAACTACTTCTCTTAAAGTTTCATCTAAAAATTGAACTTCATCAATAAAAACTGCGTTTTCATTTCCTTGGAGATAAGTTAAAATTTCTTTTGGTTTAGTTATTGCTATAGCATCAACCGCCGATTTTGAATGAGAAACTATTTGAGTATTATTATATCTATAATCTATCTTAGGTTTGAAAACTTTTATTTTTTTTCTTTCCCAAAGTATATATTTCAATAAAAGAAATTAATTCGGAAGTTTTCCTGAATACATAGGTCCTACTATAACAACTAAGCTGCCTGAATTCATAAATATCTTTCACTTCCTTGAAAAATAATTGTATTAACTTTAAAATTACTAACAAGATACTAAAAGAAATCTTTTATCAAAGGTACAACCTCTTTAATAGCTTCTTTCCATAAAACTTCTATTCCATAGTCCTTTAATATATTTACGGAAGGAGTTCGAAAAATATAATAATCTTTATAATTGAAATTACCAAACGTTATAAAATACATCATGTATACTAACAGCGCTTTCAGATAATAAAAATCATATAAAAAGCTAAAGTTTTTTTTAAAAAAAAGTATGATATACATCCTTTAAATGGATATCGTCAATCCCGTAACTCTTATATAATTCTTCTTCAAATATTCTAACAAAACCTGCTGGGATTCTCTGAGGGAAAAAAAATTCTTATCCAATTTAGCAACTGATATATTCCATTCTTTCTTCAATAAAGCAGCATCTATTATAGTTTCAATTTTGGTATGTGACTTGTTAGTGGTTCTTTCCAAGGTTGTTATTCTTGGATGTATTTTTTTTATCTAGATAATTATGTAGATAAAATCCCAATGCATACTCTTTGCTTTCTTGTTTAAGTTTCATAATTAAATTAGTTGAATCTATTTCATGTAATGTATCTGCAATTATTTTATATTTCGGATCAGATTTTTCGTAATAAAAAAAATATCTGGTCCCATTAGACCTAAATTATACATCTTAACATTTTTTTTAAATTTGCCGGAAGAATCTTATGTCCAAAAATAATGTGAGTTAAATAACCAGGCATTTTATTCTCCTACCCCCATTAAATTAAAATAATATGTATATTTACATTAATTTTATCACATATTAACCTGAATCAATATTAAAAAAAATGAAAATTATTTGTTAAAAACTTTCTTATAAACCCTCAAAAAAATTTTCTCCCAAAACTTTTTTTTATATCTTCTTTACGATATCCTCTTTCTAAAAGTGCTTCTACAAGCAATGGGATATTTGATTGATTTTCCAAAATCTCAAAAGAATTTGATAAACGATTTTCTGTAACTATAGGTGGATCATATTTTTTTAAGTGTCCGCAAAAGTCAAATCCTAAGCCAACATATTCAATTCCTACTAGATTGACTATGTAGTCAATGTTGTTTACCAAATCATTAACGTCGGCTTTTTCTGGTGTAGAGGAAGCAAATTTGTTTAAAGCATTTATACCAATTACACCTTCAGTCCTAGCTATAGCTTTAATTTGTTCATCCGTCAAATTTCTTTCTATGTTAACAATACTTCTGCAATTTGAATGTGAAGCAATAATAGGTTTAGTGGTTAATTTAATAACATCCCAGAATCCTTTATCATTGAGATGACTAACATCTATAATCATATTCATTTTTGCGACTTTTTAACTAATTCAACCCCAAAATCTGATAATCCGTTCAAATATCTGTTAGTGTCAGGTTCAGAAAATCTACTTCCATCGCCTGCATAATTTCTCCTACTCCAAGTAAGTCCTACAAATCGAACACCCAATTCATAAAAAAATCTCTAGTAAATATAAATCGTTATACAAAGGTTCTACACCCTCAAACGATAAAAATACCCCCCCAATTTTATCTTCTTTTTTTTGCCTTATATACATCATCATAAGTTTTACAGAAAATAAAATTATCTTTTGATTCAGAAATCTCTTGGTAAAAAGAACTAATCTGATCTAAAGATTCTCTTAATGATAACTCTGGTATCAAACAGTTTTCAATAAATATAGAAGATACTACACAGGTTAAGCCACCTTTTTTTTAAAATTCTCCAAATGGTCGCTTTCCATTACCTTACAAAATCCTAATTTTCGTTGACGAGATAAATCCATCAATAAATCAAAATGACCGTCTATTACAATACTTTCGTTAAGAATTTCATTTGTTATATCTCTAAAATAATTCATTAAGATAATCTCCTTCATTTTATTATTTTAAATATAGATTAACCTGTAATATAAAAAAACATTCGCCTCTTAAAGACGAATGTTTCAAACACTCTACATGCCTATTTATCTTAATATTTAATATCAAATTTAGGGTCTAATGAAGTTGCATTTAATTGTCTTGCGGTTTGAACATCTTGTTTAACAACTTCTCTCCAAGTTTCATAAAGATCTTTGATTAAAGATTTAACTTCAGTTAAAGTATCTATATCCTTTTTTTTAAATTCGCCTGAATTAATTGTTCGTAAATATAGTTGTATAACAACCTAAGGTTTTTAGCAACTTCTCCCCCCCCTTTTTCAATATTTAAAGAAACATTTAATTCTAAAATAATTTCTTCAACCCTAATAATTTCATGATTTGCTTCGATCAAGTTATTCTTTTCAATAGCTTTTACTGCTTTTTCAAGTCTTTCAATTGAATTTTTGTACAGCAATTCAACAAGTTTAGTAGGACTTGCGGTCTTTACACTATTCTCAAAATAAACATTTGAATTTTGAAAATTGTTCATTAGATAACCCCCCCTTAAACGTTACTGTAATGTATTATAAGCTTTATCAAGTAAATTTTCAAATATGTCTAAAACCTTATTAAACTCTGAGCCTATAATATCGGAAAGTTCAAAAAAAATCCTCATTTCTCTGGGCATCAATTAGCTTTGAGATAATGTTTTGTATTGTTTCAAGATCCGTAGATTCATAGAAATTAATTCCTGTATAGATTTTCGTTTGCTCAACAATATCCAACAAAGCCTGCATACCTTCAGCAATACTATTTAGTAAATTATGACCTTCCGGAGTATTTAACAAAATTTCTTGAGATACATTTTCTAAATTGTCTCTAACTTTTTTTAATGTATTCAAATGATTGCTGTATTAGAGTCAGCAAAACAGAGTCTCTTGAACTAAACTCTAATTCAATTTCCTCTCCACCTTCAAAAAAAAGCATCTTTGATTTCATCATAATAGGCTAAAGGAATCTCTTTTTCATTAATCTTAATTTTTGTCAAAACACCTTGCGTGATATTTATATAATCTTTCACCATTTCCTCAAAATTACTGTACTTATCAAAATCAACTTTAGAATCTTCGTTTATCAACCCGCTAATTTTAATTCTAACCTTTTCTTCATCTAACACATTCTTCACTTCCTTTGCAATTTAAAATATTTTAATTAAAAGAATCTCTAAGCCATTTATTTATCGGATAAAAAAAATTCTTTCTTTAGCATAATATAATTTTTTTAACTTTTGCTATAAGTTATTAGATGATATAATAAAGTTATAGGAAAATAATTAAAATTAAATTAAATTAACTCACGACTCTTAATTCTATAACTAAAAATTTCGACTTAAAGACGCTTTAGAAATTTCGGTTAAAATACTGAATAAGTTAAAGAAATAGACAATCGTCGAGCAACAGAATTGTGGAATTATTTTTACAAAAAGTTGAAATTAAAAATATTGATAAAGGTTTGGTATTAAAATCTCTAAAGTACTTAATATAACTTAATTTAGGAGGAAAATATATGTCTGTTGTTAAATCAAGAAGAGAAAGTCTAATAAATTCTTTAGAAGACAATTCTATAGCTATTTTTATTCTTCTAAAAGTCCCATTAAAAGTGGGGATGAACGTTATCCTTTCTCTCCAAATAGAAATTATCTTTATTTTACCAATCTTGCAATCGAACATTCTTTCTTAGTCTTATATAAAACTGATGATGAAATCTTTGAAAATTGTTTATTGAAAGAAATGATCCTGTATTAGCAAGGTGGATAGGAGAAAACTCAGCAAAGAAGAGTGTTCCGAAAAATCTGATATAAATATTGAAAACATTAACTATATAGATGATTTTTATAGTTTTTTTAGGAAATACTCTTAGCAAATATTACATAGACTGTGTCTACCTTTATTTAAAGAATGTCGATTGGGAAAACAGTGCAACAGAAAAACAATTAGCAAAGGAAATTACCAAAGATTTTCCATACATAAAAATTAAAGATATATCAAAAATAGTAAATAATTTAAGGGTTATAAAAGATGATACCGAAATTGAAAATATAAAAAAAAGCTATTGCCATTACTAAAGAAGGTATAGTCTTTCTAATAAAAAAATGCCAAACCAGGAATGTATGAATATGAATTAGAAGCTTACTTTGATTTTATATTAAGAAAAAAATGGGGTAACTGATTTTGCTTTTAAACCTATAATCGCCTCCGGAATAAATTCCACTATTTTACATTATTCTTCTAATAACAGCAAAACTAATCCTGGAGATGTTGTGTTATTGGATGTTGGTGCACAATATAATTATTATAGTGCTGATATTTCAAGAACATTTCCTATTTCTGGTAAATTTACAGAAAGGCAAAATGCCATTTATCAAATCGTTTTAAATACGATGAAAAAAAGTTCAAAGTGAAGCCAAACCTGGAATAACTCTTTTTGAGTTAAATGAAGTTGCAAAAAGGCCTTAGCTGAAGGATGCAAAGAAATTAAGCTAATTAACTCAGATGAAGAATTATCTAAATATTATTTTCATTCAATATCCCACTTTTTAGGTCTAGATACTCATGATGTTGGAGGGAAAAAAAATCAAACTTGAACCGGGTATGGTAATTACCAATGAACCCGGACTTTATATTCCTGAAGAAAAGATTGGTATAAGAATCGAAGATGATTTATTAATAACTGAAAAAGGATGCGAAAACTTATCTGTAGACATCCCTCGAGAATTATTTGACATTGAAAACATCTGGAGAGCTTAGAAATGGTGATATTAGGAATTGATCCGGGATACGGAAAAATTGGATATGGTATCATTGAGAAACTTGGAAACAATTATAATACCATAGATTATGGAGTAATCTATACTAATAAAGATTTACAATTATCAAGTAGACTTCTACAAATTAAAGAAGAACTTAATAATTTAATTAAACATTATAAACCTGATGAAGCAGCTGTTGAGGAGTTATTCTTTTTTTAAAAACGTAGCGACTGCGATTCAAGTAGGTGAAGCTAGAGGAGTAATATTACTAACCCTTGAAGAAGAAGACATACCTATATATGAATATACCCCCCCTTATCAAATTAAACAAGCGGTTACTGGTTATGGACACGCAGAGAAAGGTCAGATTCAAAGAGCCTTAAAATTGATTCTAAAATTAGAAAAGAATCCCACTCCAGATGATGCTGCTGATGCCTTAGCAGCTGCTTTTTGCCATGCTAATTTTAGGAGGAATTCCTTAAAATGATGGATATAAATGATTTTTTTTATTGAATATTTAGGATTTGTCCCTTTCAAGATTGAAGGAAGCATCAATTTACTAAACGATTATGTAGAAGTGAACTTGGATAATTCTTTAACTAATGTCACAGAAGAAAAATTAACCGTTTTCTTAAAAAGGATTTTAAAGAAAGACGTCTCAGTAAACTTATTAAGTAAAAAAAGATCCAGATTTTATTGTAAAAAAAATTGGGAGAACCTTATTCGTTCTCATCCCCCCCTAAAAGATTATTTGCGTTTTCTGACCCCTACTACCAAAGATGACGACCAAATTATTTTAAGACTCCATACCCTATTGTTAAAGCAAGAATTATTAACTCTCGAATTGAATTTGATGAATTACTATACAAACACTTAGGCAAGAAAATATCTTATGATATTCTAATTGACGAAACTTTAAAACCTAATGTTAATATTTCCTTGAACAATTATGAATCTGCATCAATTTCTCACACTATTAGTGTAAATGCTGAAGATTCAGAAATAATCTTGGGAAAAGACTTCAAAAAAAATACCTATGCCATTAAACATACTCCCTATGAACGAAGGGGGGGCATCTGTAGTTGTTAGTGGAAAAATTTTTTTATATAGAACACAATGAAAGAGGTCCAGTAACCTCAATATATATTACAGACAAAAAAAAGTTCTGCTGTAATAAAAGCATTTTCTGAAACAGCTATAACTCTATTTAAAAATCTTTCTTTAAACGATGAGCTACTTGTAGAAGGATCAATATTTTTTTTGACAATTATATTAAAGAGTTTGCTATTAAACCCATAAACCTTATTAAATTAAAATCTGATCTTTTGAAAGGAAGGATACATATCCTCAGAAAAGGATTGAACTTCACTTGCATTCAAAATTAAGTTCTATGGAAGGCCTACTTGATATAGAAGAAATTGTTAATACTGCAAAAAAAATGGGGACATAAAGCTATAGCAATTACTGATATTGGAGTTGTCCAAAGTATTCCAGAATTTTATGATAAAGCTGTTGCAAAAGACCTTAAACCCATATTTGGAATAGAAGCCTTTGTGGTAGACGAATTTATTAACATTATTTCACTTTTGAAAGACGACAAATATATACAAGAGGCTGAATATGTTGTTTTTGACCTAGAAACGACAGGGTTAGAACCAGCATTGAATGAAATTATTGAAATTGGTGCAGTAAAATTAAAAGATATGAAAATTGTCTCTAAATTTCACAGCTTAGTAAAACCCAAAAAAAACCAGTTTCACAATTTACAACAAACCTTACGGGCATAACAAATGAAATGCTTGAAAAAGAAAATCCTATAGAAGTTGTGTTGCCTGAATTTCTAAGTTTCATTGAAAATACAATTTTAGTTGCTCATAATGCAGAATTTGATTACAGATTTTTAAGAGAATGGGTTTCCAAAGTATATAATGAACATTTTGAACAAACATATATAGATACTTTAGCATTATCTAAATCTTTGCTTAATCTAAAAGGATATTCATTGGATAAAGTGGTGGATGAACTAAATTTGGGTAATTTTGAGCATCATAGAGCCCATGAAGATGCTAACGTAACAGCCCTAGTTTTTATTAAGCTTATTGAAATGGCAAAAAGTAAGAACATAAAAATGCTTTCTGAACTTGAAAAATTAAAAAAAATATATAGATTACAGAAGAATTAGACCTACACAAATGACTATTTTAGTTAAAAATAAAGTGGGTTTAAAAATCTGTACAAATTAATCTCCAATTCTCATGTCAAATACTTCTACAGAGTTCCTCGAATTTTAAAAAGTGAATTATCAAAAATGAGAGAGGGTCTATTAGTTGGAAGTAATGGCGAAGAAGGAGATATAATTGATGCTTATTTAAGGGGAGCATCTCATGAAGAAATTATTGAGATAGCTAAATTTTATGATTATTTAGAAATTATGCCTATTAATTCACTTGAAATAAGCTCTAAGATATCAAATAAAGAGATAATAAAAATTTATAAATCAATATATAATCTAGGAAAAGAATTAAATATGCCCGTTGTTATGGTTTCTAATGCACACTATCTTGATAAAGAAGACGTTGTCTTTTTTAAACACACTAAAATTCGCAGAAAAAAAAGAAAACCTACAAATTCGCTCAAATACTTAAGAACAACAGATGAAATGATAGAAGAGGCAATGAAAATATTTGACGATAAAGAAATAGCAGAAAATGTGGTTATTAATAACACAAATAATATAGCTGATCAAATTGATATAATTCAACCTCTCAGCAAAAAAATTAAATCCACCAACTATTGAAAATGCAGAAGAAGAAGTTAAGGAAACTGCTTTAAAGATGGCGTATGAAATGTATGGTAATCCTTTACCAAAAATTGTTGAAGAAAGACTAAACAAAGAATTAAATTCCATAATTAAACATGGTTATGCAGTCTTATATCTTATTGCACAAAGAATAGTAAATAAATCCATTGAAGATGGGTATTTAGTTGGCTCAAGAGGCTCAGTTGGGTCTTCATTTGTAGCCACATTGCTTGGGATAACAGAAATAAATCCTTTACCTCCTCATTATGTATGTCCTAACTGTAAAAAAAGCGAATTTATAGAAAAAGGAAATTACGGTTCAGGATATGACCTACCAAGAAAAAAAGTGTGATGTATGTGGAACAGAAATGATGAAAAATGGACAAAATATCCCTTTTGAGACTTTCATGGGTTTTGAAGGCGATAAAATACCCGATATAGACTTAAATTTCTCTGGAGACTATCAATCAAAAGCCCATAAGTACATTGAACAAATGTTCGGAGAAGATCATGTGTTCAGAGCTGGAACAATATCCACTATTGCTGAAAGAACTGCTTATGAATTTTCTAGAAAATATTGTGAAAATGTTGGTATCTTAAAAATTCTGAAATTCAAAGAATTGCAAGTTCCATAACAGGTGTAAAAAGAACTACTGGGCAACATCCAGGTGGCTTAATGATTGTTCCAAAAGAACTTGAAATATATGATTTCACACCTATACAATTTCCTGCAAATGATTCTAAATCTGGGGGGGTTCAAACAACACATTTTGATTATCATGTTATACATGACGATCTAGTTAAATTAGATGCATTAGGACATGATGACCCAACGTTTCTTAAAATGTTAAAAGACCTAACTGGTATTGATCCGATGAAAATTCCAATGGATGATAAAAAAAACTCTTAGCATTTTCTCTTCTACTAAAGAATTAAATATAGATTTAAAAAATGAACTGGGTACTACAGTTGGAACCTTAGGAATACCAGAATTCGGAACTACTTTTGTAAGAAGAATGCTCGAAGACACTAGACCAAAAAGTTTTGCTGAATTGGTAAGAATTTCTGGACTCTCTCATGGAACAGATGTATGGTCAGGTATAGCAAAAACTTGGATCGACACAAAAGAAGCTACTTTGGAGGAAGTTATTTCATGTAGGGATGACATCATGAACTATTTACTCTTGAAAGGAGCACCTCCAAAAGAGGCTTTTTCAATTATGGAAAAAGTTCGAAAAGGAAAAGGAATTAATGAAAGTGAAGAAGAATTAATGAGAAACTTAGGTGTTCCTGAGTGGTTTATTACATCATGCAAAAAAAATCAAGTATCTTTTCCTAAAGCTCATGCAGCAGCTTATGTAAGCATGGCTTTAGAATAGCTTGGTATAAAGTCTATTATCCATTAGCGTTTTATGCAACTTATTTTACAATCAAAGGTGATGAATTTAATCTAAAAGTAATTTTTTTTCGGGTAAGGAAGCTATTAAAAAAAAGAATTTATGAACTACGTATGTCAGATTTAGATGTAAAAAAAGAAGAGTGAAATGACGAACTTAGAATTAGTGCTAGAAATGATGTTAAGAGGTTTTTCCTTTAAAATGGTTGACCTATATAAATCTGAATCTAAAGAATTTTTGATTGTTGATAATTCTCTTTTAGTACCATTCACAAAAATACCCAACCTTGGAGAAAAGGCAGCAGAAAAAAATTATTCGTTCAAGAAGTGAAGAATTTAAATCAATAGAAGATTTTGTTTCAAAAACTGGATGTAACAAGACCAATGTTCAAACCTTAAAAGAACTCGGCGTTCTCAGAGATTTGCCAGAAACAAACCAGATTTCTTTGTTTGGAGGATAAATTAAGTGGAAGGATGGCTTACTTTTTTTGAATTTAAAAAAAATTACTAATTTTCTTGATGCTTTTTGTGGAACTGTTGAACCTTCCTTTAGAAATGCTTATTTTTATTATGACAATTCTCTAAGAATTTTTGCTACGGACGGCTGTGCTGAGCTTTATCTAAATGTTACCAAAGAATTTCTACCCTTCGAGGGAGTTGCAATTGTTCCTGTACAGTACCTAAAAGGTATAATTAAAGGTACAAAACTGAATGACGACTCTTTGGTTAAAATTTCTGTCGAAGATAATGAAATATTCTTTGAACTTGAAGGTATGAAATTAAATAGTAAAATTGAGAAATTAGGAGAGGATGAGATTAAGGATTTAAACAAAAATTTCACCCTTTTAAACAGAAACAAATTGGTTTTTTTTATTGATAGTATGGATTTTGTTTCTGCTTCCGCCAGTGAAGGAGACGTGATAGACCTATTTACTGTGGAAAACAATATCTTTTTTTTGGCTATATATGTAATTTCTATAAATTAAATGCTTTATTTGCTCCTTCAAAAATCGATTTTCACAAAGAAATACCTTTTATTTCTGCTAGGCATATAGTAAAATCTTTAAATCTTTTGAAAAAAAATGTTATTTTGGATTTTGGTATCGATAAGAACTATATAATATTACATACTTCAGGGGGTGTTTATTAGAATATGTTCTTCTCAACCTGATTTTAAAAAAAGACATTATCATTCAAAAGATAATTTTGAAGAAAAAGAAATAAATACCCGAGAATTAAAGAATGCTTTAGGAAAACTCTATGTTACTTTCACTGAAAGTAACATAGCTTATCTAGTATTAAAAGAAAATAATAGTTTTATTTATAAAGAAGAAAAAAAATTCAAAGATTTCATTCAAATTACCTTATTCTTTTAAAAATCAGTATATAATACCTATACATATTAGAAAGTTAAGATCAATATTATCCAGAATGTCTGAAAACTTAAAAAATAGCTTTAAATGATAAGAGATGATATTAATCGATGGAAAACAAAATAAGATAGCTAGTTTCTTAGTACAAGAGTATAAAAAGCTTAGGAATCAAAAATTAACATTTATTAAAATAATTAATGTTAATTTGAAAGAATAAGGAGTATAATTCTTTTAGTTAAAGTTGATAAATTTTGTTAGGATTAATTTCATTCGGGGAGTGTGAGGAGGATGAAGGTAATTAACTTTTTCAAAGATTTTATAAAAATCTTCAAAGATCTATCAGAAGATTTAGACATGTATATCGAAAAGGACCCCCCCACAGCAAAGAATAAATGGAAGGTCTTTTTTTACTTCTGTATCTTTCCATGGGTTGATGGCTTATAGATTCGCTAATTTCTTTTATAGATATAAATATACCCTATTTCATATATTATTTATGTTTTAAGTAAAATAATTCATTCTATGGATATTCATCCAGCAGCTTTTATAGAGCCAGGAATAGTGATTGATCACGGATTTGGAGTTGTTATTGGTGAAACTGCAAGTGTAGGGAGAGGAACTTTAATTTATCAGGGAGTAACGCTTGGTTCTAAAAAAAAGTAACTTCTGGAAAAAGACACCCTATTGTAGGCAAAAATGTAATGATAGGTGCAGGAGCTAAAATACTTGGTCATATTTATATTGGTGATGATTCAGTAATAGGTGCCAACGCTGTCGTTTTAATGGACGTTCCACCTAAATCATTAGTAGTAGGGGGGGTCCCTGGGAAAATTAAAAAAAATTGAATTGCCCATCCTCAAACTATTATGATTTAAATAATACGATTAATTCAGATTATATCCTTTAATCTATAAATATCAAATAAGTTAGGGGGGGAAATTCTATTGATTTATACTTCTATTGGTAACACTCCTATGATTACTTTATCTCGATTAATTGAACCAGGAAGAGTGTTTGTTAAGCTTGAAAAAAAACAATCCTGCAGGTAGTATAAAAGACAGACCTGCTTTTTTTATGATTAAGCACGCTGAAATAAACAATGAACTCAACGAAACTCAAAATATAATCGTCGAACCAACTAGTGGAAATACTGGAATTGCCCTAGCAGCGATTGGAAAAAGCAAAGGGTATAGGGTAATATTAACTATGCCTGAAAGTATGAGCGAAGAAAGAAAAAAAATATTAAAAATATTAGGCGCAGAACTAATTTTAACCCCTGCTGAACAAGGAATGAAGGGCGCTATAAGTAAGGCAATAGAAATAGTTGAAAAAACAAAGGGTTTCATGCCAAATCAATTTGCAAATCCCGCAAATCCATATTCACACGAAGTCACTACAGGCCCTGAAATAATCAAACAAATGGATTATTCTATGGATGTTTTTGTATCTGGCGTTGGAACAGGAGGGACCATTACAGGCGTTGCAAAAGCATTGAAAAAAACCTTCTCAGATTGTGTACGAATAGTAGCTGTTGAACCAGCTAATTCACCTGTCTTATCTGGAGGAAATCCAGGACCACATATGATTCAAGGCATTGGAGCTGGATTTATACCCGATAATTTGAATATGGATTTAATAGATGAAGTTATGCAAATTACTGATGAAGAAGCTATCGATATGACAAGAGAATTATCAAAACTTGAAGGATTGTTTGTTGGAATATCTTCAGGAGCAAATATTGCAGCAGCACTAAAATTAGCTACTAGGTTTGGAAAAGGAAGACGAATAGTGACAATAGCCCCCCCTGACAGTGGGGATAAATACATGAGTTTGTTATAAACTAGTTAACATAAATATGGTAGAATTCGGATGAATATATTTTAGAAGTAATTTGTTAAATTTGGGAGGAATATTCAATGGCTGAGAAACATTGTTCTTTCTGCGGTAAACCTTACAGTCAAACAGGCGCTTTAGTAGCAGGACCTAATGGGATATATATATGCGACGAATGTATTGACCTTTTTAGTGAACTCGTAGAAGAAAACAAATCAAAAACGACTGAAAACAAAAAAGAAGACTATAAATCTACTTTAACACCAAAACAACTAAAAAAAATTATTTAGATAATTATGTGATTGGCCAAGAAAAAGCCAAAAAGATCATTTCCGTGGCTGTTTATAATCATTATAAGAGAATTTTTTCTGCTAATGATATAGACGATGTAGAAATAGACAAATCTAATGTTCTATTAATTGGTCCTACAGGGACTGGAAAAACGTTAATAGCTCAAACTTTAGCCAAAGTCTTAGATGTTCCTTTTGCTATTGCAGATGCTACTACTTTAACAGAAGCAGGATACGTAGGTGAAGATGTAGAAAACGTTATATTAAGACTTCTACAAGCTGCAGATTATGACGTTCAAAAGCCCAGAAAGGTATTATTTATATAGACGAGATAGATAAGATTGCAAGAAAGTCTCCAAACCCTTCTATTACTCGAGATGTATCTGGTGAAGGTGTACAACAGGGACTTTTAAAAATAGTTGAAGGAACAATCGCAAATGTACCTCCACAAGGAGGTAGAAAACATCCATATCAGGAATTTATACAAATCGATACCTCTAAAATTCTTTTTATTGCCGGAGGAGCATTTGATGGTTTAACTGATATAATTAAACATAGGATAAAAGATTCTTCCTTAGGTTTTGGTGCAGATATAAAAAGCAACAAGGAACAAAGAGTAGGAGAACTTTTGGATAATATTATCCAAGATGATCTAATTAGATATGGTTTAATACCTGAATTTGTTGGAAGGTTTCCTGTTATTGCAACTCTCAATGACTTAAGCGTTGAGGATTTAATAAAAATAGCAACTGAACCTAAAAACGCTTTGTTAAAGCAATATAAAAAGATGTTAGAATTAGAAGGAATTGAATTAGAAGTCACACCTGAAGCTCTAAATTTAATAGCTAAAGAAGCTTTGAAAAGAGGTACAGGTGCTAGAGCCTTAAAAACAATTTTTGAAGAAGTTATGATCGATATAATGTATGAAGCACCCGAGATGAAAAATAAAATAAACAAAATAATAATTGATGATAATGCTATAATTCATAAAAAGCCTGTTTTTAAAAGAAAGGAGACTGCATAAAATAGAACAAGAACCAATTATTTTTTTTCTATAGAAACATCATGTGATGAAACAGCAGTTGCCATACTGCAAGGGGCAAATAATTTACTTTCAAATATAGTGGTTTCGCAAATTGATATTCATAAAGTTTTTGGTGGTGTAGTACCTGAAGTTGCTGCTAGAAAACATGTTGAATTTTTATATAAGCTAACTCAATTAGCTTTTGAGCAATCTAGGATAGCTCCACATCAAATTAACGCAGTAGCAGTATCTTATGGACCTGGCTTGATTGGTTCCCTATTAGTTGGAACAAGTTTTGCCAAGGGAATGTCACTATCCTTTAATACACCTTTTATAGGTGTAAATCATCTGATAGGACACATATATGCTAATTTTCTTGATTTTCCTGATTTAAAGCCGCCTTTTCTGACACTGTTGGTTTCTGGTGGCCATACCATGCTTCTATTGACAAAAGATTACCTAGAGTTTGAAATTATTGGTCAAACAAGAGATGATGCGGCAGGAGAGGCATTTGATAAAGTAGCACGAATCCTCGGCCTTGGATATCCTGGTGGACCTATAATAGAAGAAACAGCTAAAAATGGAAAACATATTTACGATTTCCCAAAACCTTTGCTTAACGAAGGATACGATTTTTCATTTTCTGGACTAAAACTTCGGTGTTATACTTTGTTAATGAACATCCAGAGGCTAGAATAGAAGACATAGCAGCATCTTTTCAAGAAGCTATTACTGATACTTTAGTTCACAAGGTAACAAAATATGCTTTAGAAAACAATATACATGATATAGTAATAGCCGGAGGAGTAGCCTCTAATTCAGTATTGAGAACAAAGCTAGACAAATTCAAAAATAAAATAAACATATATTATCCTCGTTTAATATTTTGCACGGACAACGCTGCAATGATAGCAAGAGCAGCTTATGAAAATATAAACGAGGTTTAATTAATAGTTTAGATTTAGATGTGTCCCCCCCAAATTTAGGTTTATCAGAAATATAAACTAAGTTATGAAAACTTGACCTTATCAGTTGAATATGATATAATATTCCCTAGCAATCTAAGAATGTCAATAAAGAAATAATATTAAGGAGAGGTGGCCGAGCGGCTGAAGGCGCACGCCTGGAGAGCGTGTGACGGTTAAAAGCTGTCCGTGGGTTCAAATCCCACCCTCTCCGCCAGAAGAAGTAAATTTCAAAAGAGTCTAGATTCACAATCTAGACTCTTTTTTTTATGCCTATTTTCTTCTTGTATATACGTTATGTTCGTTTTTCAAAAAAAGATGTGTGTATCTCTTTTATTGCGGCAATTCGTTCTTCTGCCATTCTGTTAGCTGCTTTAGCGGTAGTTATCTTGTCTCTCTTAGCAATTTCAAATACTAAACCAATTTGATTATACAAATTTCCTGCTTTAGACAAAGCTCTTTCTCTATTATAACCACTTAACTCATCTGCAACATTTATTGCTCCACCTGCATTAACTATAAAATCTGGTGCATAAATGATTCCTCTCTCCTCTAGCATTTGTCCGTGCCTCTCTATATCTTCCAACTGGTTATTAGCGCTTCCACATATTGCTTTGACTTTTAATTTGGGTATAGTATTATCATTTAATATACCGCCTAGTGCACAGGGACAAAATATATCAGCTTCTACTTCATATATTTGATCCACATCTACTCTTTCTGCGCCAAATTCATCTACAAATTTTTGTATAGCTTCTTCTAAAATATCAGTTACAATTAGTCTCGCACCTTCTTCTTTTAAATATTTACATAGATAATAAGCAACGTTTCCGCATCCTTGAATAGCTATTGTTTTATCTTTCAAAGATTCTTCACCAAATGCCTCTTTTGCAGTCCTTAACATTGATTTATATACTCCATAAGCTGTTACAGGACTGGGATTTCCAGAAGAGCCATAACTTTCTGAAATTCCGACCACATAGTTGGTTTCTTGATACACAATATCCAAATCTTCGGTTTTTGTACCAACATCTTCTGCAGTAATATACCTTCCATTTAAACTTTCTACAAATCTTCCAAAAGCCCTAAATAAAGCTTCTGATTTATCTTTCCTTGGATCACCTATTATTACAGATTTTCCTCCACCTAAATTTATACCTGCAGCGGCATTTTTGTATGTCATTCCTTTTGCTAATCTCATTACATCTCGCAAAGCTTCTTCTTCTGATTTATAATCCCACATTCTACAACCACCAAGGGCTGGACCAAGAGTTGTGTCATGTATTACTATAATACTTTTTAACCCGGAAGTTTTGTCATAACAATAAACAATTTGTTCATAATCACCGTTTTCCATTCTATCAAAGATCATAATATCCCTCCTATATAGCTTAAAGTACTAATTTTAGAAATTCTAAAATCTGCATTATTTATAAATTTCGTATTTGATTTTTTTTACAAAATACCTCCCAACTTCTAATACTCCCTAAATAGCAATTTTTTTTAACTCTCAGCACTTGTACCGAGAAAATGGGAGGAGTGCTACGTCAAGAACTCATTGTAAATTCAATATTCCATTTTTTTTAGAAAATCTTCATTTCTAAATCCCTATTTGCAAAAAAATCTTTATAAATAGTATTTTAATACAAACAGAACTTTTTTTCATCTATTTACTATTATAAAACAACTGATATAATTATTTTACTACTTCTTTCATGCCAGCCTTTATCGCTTCTAAATTTATATTAATCATTTCATTCTTCTTTCCTGTTAATCTTTCTTGTAAGGCTTTTTCAACTGATTTAAAGGAAACCGCTTTTGTAGCTTTTAAGTAGGCCCCTAACATTACCATATTTGAAACCTTAATATTTCCCAATTCGTCCGCTATACTATTAGCTGGGATTTTTATTATTTTAATATCTTCTCTATGAGGTCTTTTATCAATAACTGAAGAATTAATAATAAGTATCCCGTTTTCTTTTAAGGTCTTCTCAAATTTTATCATTGATGGAAGATTAAAAGCAACAACTTCACTTGGCTCATCCACAACAGGAGAAGCTATATAATCATCAGAAATTATTATTGTGCAATTCGCAGTTCCTCCTCTCATTTCAGGTCCAAAAGAAGGAAGCCAAGTAGTAAACTTGCCATCAAACATTGCTGCCATTGATAGTATTTGACCAAAAAGCATAACTCCTTGACCTCCAAAACCTGCTGCTATCACACTGTGATACGCCATTTTAAACACCTCCAAGGCTTCTATTTTCCTTCGATTCAATTTACTTATCCAACCTTATCAATAAATACACCAATAGGAAATTCTTTTACCATATTTTCCTCAAGCCATTCCATAGATTCTATGGGGGTTAGTCCCCCCCAATTAGTAGGACAAGTAGATAAGACTTCAACTATTCCATATCCAATCCCTTTTAATTGAGCAATAAAAGCTTTTTTTTATCTGTTTCTTTGTTCTTATAACATCTTGTGGAGTACTTACCTTCGTCCTAGACAAAAATGCCACACCCCCCTAATTTCTTTCAGTATTTCAGACACTCTCAAAGGATAACCTTCGTTTTTTTTCGTTTCTTCCATAGGGAGTAGTTGTAGTCTTCATTCCTAATAACGTTGTAGGGGCCATTTGCCCACCCGTCATTCCGTATATAGCGTTATTTATAAAATGGTTGTGATTTTCTCTCCACGATTAGCCGCATGAATTATTTCTGCAGTTCCTATTGCCGCTAAATCACCATCTCCTTGATAAGTAAAACTACATTTTCAGGTCTAGCTCGTTTAATACCTGTAGCAACAGCAGGCGCTCTTCCGTGAGCGGCTATAGTTCCGTCTAACTCAAAAAAAATCATTCGCAAAAACAGAACATCCAACTGGAGCTACCATAATTGTAATGCCTTGTATGTTAAGTTCATCAATCACCTCTGCTATTATTCTATGAACAAGTCCATGGTGACAACCCGGACAATATGAGAATTCCTTACCGCTTAAGGATTGAGGAGCTTTGAAGCGTTCAGTGTAAATCATGACTTTTCACCTTCTTATCAGTTAAATAAGTTCCATAAGTTTGGCATAAATTTCGCCAGGAGTAGGAATAATTCCTGCCATTCTTCCATAATATTCCACAGGCTTCCTACCTTCAACAGCAAGCTTTACATCCTCTACAAATTGTCCTGCACTCATTTCAACACAAAAAAAAGAAACTAGCCTGGTCTATCCATCTTGCTAATTGAATATAAGGAAAGGGCCATAAACTTATAGGCCTGAATACACCTACTTTAATCCCTTTTCTCTTGCTTGCTTAACAACAGACTTAACAATTCTTCCCATCGTACCATATGCTACAATAACAACTTCTGCATCATCAAGTTGATATTCCTCATATAATATTTCATTGTTAATAACCTCTTTGTATTTAGCCTGAATGGACATATTCTTTTGTTCTAAACTAACGGGATCCAAGTCAAAAGACGAAACTCTGTGAGCTTTTCGACTCATAGCAGTACCATTAAGCGCCCAATTAGAATGATTGGGTAAAGTATCAAGGTCAACAAATTCTGGAAATCTTACAGGTTCCATCATTTGGCCTAACAGCCCATCTGTTAACAATAAAGTTGGATTTCTATATCTATCAGCTACATTGAAAGCATGCATAGTAAGTTCTACCGCTTCTTGAAGAGACTCTGGACTATAAACTATTAATCTGTAATCTCCATGTCCGCCACCTTTTGTTGCTTGAAAGTAATCAGATTGAGCTGGTTGAATATCCCCCCCTAAACCTGGCCCACCTCTAACTACGTTTACAAAAACACAGGGAAGTTCAGCTCCTGCTATATATGAAATACCTTCTTGCATTAATGAGAAACCCGGTGAAGAAGTTGAAGTCATAACCCTTTTTCCTGTAATTGCAGCTCCATAAACCATATTGACAACAGCAACTTCGCTTTCACCTTGTAAAAATACGCCTTCAACTTCTGGCATCCTCTTTGCCATATACTCAGTTAATTCACTTTGGGGGGGCGTAATTGGATATCCAAATAAGCTACAACCAGCTCTAATAGCTGCTTCTGCAATTGCTTCGGCACCTCTAACTAGCACCTTTTCCAATGAAATCAACCCCTTAACTCTTAATTTTCTCTAATACTTTAATACCTATACAAACATCAGGGCACATTTGATAACAAAATCCACAACCAATACAATTTTCTATTTTTGAAACTTTTGCATAATGGTACCCCTTTTCATTATAGTTTCTTGAGAATTCTAAAACTTGCTTTGGACAAAACTCTATGCATAGTCCGCAACCTTTACATCTATTTTCATCTATATTCACTATATACCTCTGTTCAATCATTCTTTTAACCTCCAATCTTACAATTTTATTCACATATTAGATTCAAAATTGAAAAATTTATTTTTGAACCTCAATAATCACCTTCAAAAAAAGTTTTATAGGTAATTTTTCGAACCTTGTTATAAAATTTTCTGAAATTATGTTTGAGATTGCAGTAAATAAAACAGGAACTCCAGTGTCTTTTGAAACACTTTCTAGAATTCTCTCTCCCTCTTCAATTATTGAATTAGTAGTTTCTTCCTTAAGATGTGTATTACATATCAAAAAAAATCGATTTTCGTCCGTGTTTTTTTTCTCAATTTGAAACATACACTTTTTAATATTATTTTTATCCTGCGTATATGGTCTCCTTGTGTTAACAACAAAATAAACAACTTTTTTTTGAATTGTCTAAAAAAAATTTTTTTTAATGATCCAAGAACGGTAGCTCCTTTTTCATCTCCACCTACATCTAAAACAGTTTTATAATTGGGATTGACTAGATAACCTCCTACCTCTGCAGGTACGATGGGAAGGTCGACATAAATATATTTTTCTGGCGGAGTAATAACAAAAGATTCATACTTTTTAGCTCCTCTATTTTATCTCTAACCCTAAAGTATGGAGTTACAACATCTAAATCTACTATAGCAACATTTGGATTTTTCTCCTTCAATTTAATTGCAATATTAATAGCTATTTCAGTCTTTCCAGAACCTCCCATACCTATGAAAATGTGGGATTGATAATCATTAAGAATTTGATCCAGCATTTTCTTTTATCTCCTTAAACCATTATTAAAGGCTATTAATAATCTACAGCCTCTTCTTGTCCTCTTAATACCCTTAAAGCAGCATTTGCCAAAGCTTCTTCCTCTTCTTCCCCCCCTGGAAACACATAAATTGGAGCAATAAAAGCTACTTTTTCTTTTATCCAAGGAATCAAAAATTCATTCTCATTTGCTAAACCACCTGTCAACCCTATTGCATCTACTTCAAAATTCAAAACAGCTGACATTTTTCCTATCCATTTTATAATTTGGTGAGCCATAGCTGAATATATTTTTTTGGGCATATTCATCTCCATTTTTAATTTTTTTCCACAACTTCTTTGGCATTATTAGTTCCTAGATAAGAAACAAGTCCACCTCTTCCTTTTATTAATTTTCTGATATCTGATTCCGGATATACATAATAACAAAGATCTATGAAACCCGTTAACGGTAAAGTTCCAGAACGTTCAGGAGTAAAAGGTCCTTCCCCTTCTAAAGCGTTATTTACATCTACTACCCTGCCTTTTTGTGAGCGCCAATAGAAATTCCACCTCCAAGATGAACAATAACCAAATTTAACATTTTGTAATCTTTTCCAATCTTTTGACTGATTTTTCTTGCAATAGCTTTTTGATTTAATGCATGAAAAATGGACTTTCTTTTAAAATCTGGATGCCCGGAAATTCTTGCAATATCTTCCAATTCATCTACAACTACAGGATCAGCAATTAATGCTTGAACACCAATTTTTTTCTGCAATACGATACGCTATTAATGCTCCCAAATTAGATTCATGCTCTCCATATTTTGCTGTTCTTAATTCATCTAACATTTTTTTTCGTTTATTTTAAATATTCCGCTTGGAACAGGTCTTAATAATCCACCTCTTCCAACAACCGCAGAAATACTGTTTAAATTAATATTTTCTTTTTCAAGAAATTCTAAAATAGTATCTTTTCTCATTTCGTACTGATCAACAACATTTCTAAATCTTTTAAGATCAGAAATATCATGAGGAATTACTTCTTTCAATACCTCTTTCTCATCTTCATAAACTGCAATCTTTGTTGAAGTAGAACCAGGATTTATAACTAGTATTTAAACATAATATTCACTCACCTTTAGGACAATAAAATTGATAATGCTATTGAATTTAACTTTGTTTCACTCGAATCAGCCCTAGAAGTAAGTATTACAGGCTTTTTACCTCCAACAACAGAACAAGCCAATTTTGCCCCCCCAGAAAAATATACCAAAGCTTTATATAAAATATTACCTGCCTCTATATCTGGCACAATTAATATGTCAGCATCGCCTGCAACACTACTTACTAATCCTTTATGTTCAGCTGCCTTTTTAGAAATTGCATTATCAAGCGCAAAAGGACCATCTATTGAACAACCTTTTATTTGACCTCTTCTGTTCATTTGAGTTAATACTGCTGCTTCCATTGTTACTGGCATTTTAGGATTAACCTGCTCTAATGCACCCAATATAGCAACTTTAGGTTCCTTATTTTCCAATATGTGTGCAACAGCTACAGCATTATTTATTGTATCTATCTTTTGCTCAAGTGTTGGGGAAATTACCATTCCTGCGTCTGACAGAATTATAAGTTTAGGATAATTTTGAATTTCAAAAATACAAACTAAATTCATTGTTTTTCCACTCTTTAATCCATATTCTTCTTTTAAATAGGTTGATAAAATCTCAGCTGTTGTTATTCTACCTTTCATTGGAAGATTTGCTTCACCTCTTGCTACACTTTCAATAGCCCCCCCAACAACTGATTCATAATCGTTTTTAGTGTTTCTGATTTCTACTTTACTCAGATCTAATTGATTTTCCTGAGTTATTTGTAGGATTTTATCCTTATTTCCAAACAAAATAAAATCACATAACTCTAACTCTATAGCTTGATGAACAGCTTTTAATACTTCAGAATCCTCTGCTGCTGCTACCGAAACAACTTTTTTTATCCTTATACTTTCTTATCATTTCAAAAATTTGATCGATTTTTTTTATCACGTTACTCTCTCTCCTTTCCAAACCAAAAATTCTTCTAACTGGTACAGCACTCTTAATGCACCATAAGCTAATCCCTCTAGTTCATAAGATCCTGGATAAAGCATAACTATACCAAGTTTTGCTATTTTATTTTTAACTAATCTAACAAAACATTCATTATTTATAATTTCACCTGTTAGCAGTACTGCATCTATATCTCCTCCTAACACAGCTGCCATCGCCCCCCCAATCTCTTTAGCTATTTGATATGCCATTGCCTCTACAATCAATTTAGCGTTTTTATCTGTTATTCCTTTTTCAACAGCCTCATCCAGTTCTGATGTACCCAAATAAGCAAGTAAGCCACCATTTTCTATAAATCTTTTTTTTATTTCATTTTCGCTATACTCATTCATATGTTTAAAAATCCAAGTTGTTAAATCAACTAGAGGTAAATCTCCTGTTGTATGAAGGCCGAAAGGTCCTTCGTCAAAAGGATATGTAACATCTATCATTAAACCTTTTCTATGTGCACCTATTGATATATGTTTATCTAAATGTGCAATCACAAAATTACAATCCCAATAATCTTTTTTTAACTTGTTTGATGCATATCGTGCTACTGTTTTCATATTGAGAGCATTGTATCTGCTAATTCTTTCTAATTGAGGTACACCCGCAATTCTGGCCTCTGGAACAAACTCGTCAACAGAGAGAGGATCCGTCATAAAACTGGGGGGGTTTTTATTACTAGTTTCTGAAAGATCAAAAGCTATAAGAGCGCCTAGATTTGCAGGATGTTCTATTGGCGATTTTGTTCTTAAATAATCGACTATAGTTTCATTTACAATATAAGTACCGCTGGGCATTGGTGATAATACACCACCTCTTGCAGCTATAGCATCTAATTCGTTAATTGAAATGCATAATTGATTTAATGAATGTATAACCTGTTTTTTTGCGATAATTAAATTGGTCTATAATACTCTCATATGTTAATAAAATTGTTTTATCGTGCGTAATGATTTTTTTCAAGAAGCTTGTTTTCGCCTTCAAATAGTGCTATTTTAGTAACATTCCAATCTGGATAAATAACTAATATTTTTTTTCATATATGCACCTCCTAAACATATTACACCTTTGGTACTTGTACCGATGCTGGGGATAGAGCTTCGCCATGGACCTGTTATAAATTCAAATGCTTACTTTTAGAAAATATTCATTTCTAAGTCCTTAATATTACACAAATCTACACCTTATAAATTTTAAATACATACTCATAGGTCATTTTCACAAAGTAAAAAAAATTAATAAAAGTTTGTGAATTTTAATTCTTTTGTAATTTTTCTTATCATTTTAATTATAATTAAATATATCTAAATTGTCAAAGTCATTTATTAGCAATTTGAGGAGATTATGAGCAATTACACACGTTTAAAATCAGTATGAAATAAATTTCATGAAATTTATTTCATACATTTTTAACTGCTTGATTTAACTTCTTTCTAATAATATTTCGGATTATTCAAAATATCTATCAAACTTTTTAAAATTTTTTTGTATCATTTCACAAAGTGACTTTGTTATATTTTAAACATAATATAAAAAGAGCTTGAAAAATTATTCTTCAAGCTCTTAGATTAATAATATACAGATTTCACTAAAAAAATTATATTAGATATTACTAGTTATATTTTTTTGAATTGATGAAGTGTAATTTTTAAAATCAATCTTTACAATAAACGAATTTTTATCATCTTCTATCAAATATGCTAATTGTTTATCATCGCACTCTAAAAATTCGAAATTTTCTATATCCCCCCCTAAACTTTGTCTAAAATCACATAATTCTTTTACATAATTATAAATAGACATATTCCAACTCTCTTTATTCCAATTAAACGTTCTTCTACAGTCGGGGGGGTCTCTTCCTCCAAACATTCCAATTTCATCGCCATAATAGATAACTGGAATTCCTGGAAAAGTAAATTGAAGTGTAAATGCAATTTTGATTTTTTTTATCGTTTCTAAGAACGCCCCTGATTCGACTGGTATCATGACTTCCTAACATATTCCAGCATTTATTAAATCTGAGATTTTCCTTATATTTTAGCTGTTTTACAAATGTTTTAGTATCTATTATACCTTTAAGTAAGGTGATCACATTATCCCGAAAAATATAATCCATTGTTCCATCAAACGGGTATTTTTGAGTAATTCATAAGGTACATCCCAATATTCTCCCACTACAATTATATCTTGGTTTATTCTTTTAGCTTCATTAATTAATTCCGAACAAAAACCAGGTTCAATACACCATGGCATGTCAAATCTCCAACCATCAATTCCTTTAGAAGTCCAAAAATTTACTACCTGTTTTAAATAATTTAATAGATCTTTACTATCATGATTTAATTTTGGTAAATAGTAAATTCCCGCATCTTCGTAATTTGGATGAGGGAATCTTTTTATTGGAAAACCATAGATGTTATACCAATTCCAATATTGTGACTTTTCACCATTAATTTCACAGTCTTTAAAAGCCCAAAAATGGTCCCCTGTATGATTAAAAACTCCATCTAGAAATAATTTAATTTCATTATCGTGTAAAGATTTTAATAGATCCTCAAAATCATACATATTACCAAAGTTTGGGTCAATTTTCATATAATCTTGAGTATCATACTTATGGGGGGGAGATGGAGCTAAAAAAAATGGGTGTCAAATAGATGCAATTGACGCCTAATTTTTTTTCAAATACGGAATTCTATTTTTAATTCCATTCAAGTTACCCCCCCCAAAATGGTCTCTTCTTGTGGGTTTTTCACCCCCCCAATTTTTATATTGTTTGAGATTATTGTTGACTTTATTAAATCGATCAGGAAAATTTGATAAATTATCATATTATCGTTGTTCAACTCTCTTCACTCCTTTAAACCAGAAGTTGATATTCCCTCTATGAAATATTTTTGAGCTATAATAAAAACAATAAATGAAGGTAAAATAGCAAAATAGTGGCAGCAGATAATAATTCCCATCTAACACCATATCGCCCTTGAAAGTACGACAAACCTACTTGTATAGTCCTCATTTTTTTTGAGAATCTGTTATTATTAACGGCCATAGAAAATCATTCCAAGCAAACAAAAACGAAAATAAGATGTTTGTTACCAATACAGGTTTTGATAGTGGTAAAACTATTTGAAAAAAAATAATCTAAACAAGCCACAGCCTTCCAATCTGGCTGATTCTTCTATACTACTTGGTATCGACAGGAAAAATTGACGAAAAAGAAATATAGCAAAAACACTTGCTGCTCGTGGAACAATCAAAGCTGCGTAGGTGTCGTACCATCCTAGATTTTTTTTATTGTCAGAAAATTAGGAATCATTTTAACAGAATCAGGTATCATCATTGTGATTAAAAAAAATTAAAAATAAGGCATCTTTAAACTTAAATTTGATCTTTGCAAATGCATAACCAGCCATCGCTGAAAAGAGAGTCTGACAAATAACTATACCTAAAGACATAATTGTACTATTGATAATGTATCTTGCAAAAGGAACAGAATTCCACGCTTCAATATAATTCTTATAATAAAAATGCGTAGGAACTAACAATGGAGCGGAAAAAATCTTTCCTGGAGGCTTTAAAGAGGTGGTAATGAGCCATAAAAAAAAGGCATTATAGAGATGAAGGCACCAATTACAAGAAAAATATATATGAATACGTTTTTTTACAGAAAAAGATTTCTTATTCAACATTCTTAACCCCCCCTCCACCTGTATATTTCCATTGAACTATCGATAATAAGAAAAGAATAACAAAAATTATTAGCGCAACCACAGAAGCATATCCTAAATTGAAATATTTAAAGGCATGCCTATATAGCAAAAATCCCAATACATCAGTCGCTCCTATTGGACCTCCATTAGTCATAGTATATATCAAATCAAAAACTTGAAATGCTTCAATAAAACCTGTGATTATTAAAAACAAAGACGAAGGCAAAAGAAGAGGTAATTTTATATATCTGAAGGCATTCCAACTATTTGCTCCATCAACTTCTGCGGCTTCTAAATAACTTTTTGGAATATCTTGTAAAGCTGCCAAATATATTACCATGCAAAAACCTATCCTCTTCCAAATTCCAACGATAGAAACAGAAAAAAAGAGCCCATGAAGTACTATTTAGCCATTGAGGTCCATTAATATTAAAGAAGCCTAATATATTATTTATCACTCCATTATAGGGATCAAATAAATACTTCCAAGTAATTCCTGATGCAACACTGGGTGTCACAACTGGAATAAAGTAAAGTAATCTAAATAAAGACTTTCCTTTAAGGTCCTTATTCAATGCTAATGCAACTAATAAACCAATAAACATTGAAATAAATGTAACTAATAAAGAGTATATTAAAGTTACTATTATCGAGTTTCTCAATTCTGGATCCTTAAAAGCCATAATGTAATTGTTAAATCCTACAAATACTTTACTTTGACTAAACCCATTCCAATCAAAAAAAACTCAAAAAAAACGAATAAAACGCAGGAAACAAATTAAAAACAAAAACAATTATGATTGAAGGTAATAAAAAAATTAGCAAAGAGATTCGGTTTCCCTTGAAAAAGTGGTGGGCTTGTGACCCACCAATTTTTTTGACATCCAATCACTTCTTTCCCAACAATAAATCTACTTGTGAAGCAGCTTCATTGAGCATTTTTTTCCGGAGTTCCTTTTTTTGTATACTGCACTTATAATAGCTTTTGAAACTATATCAGAAACTTGAGAATATTCTTTGATAGGAGGTCTAGCATGTGCATATTGCTGTACTTCTATAAATGGTAATAACAATCTATTTGTATTTTTTTTATATAAGCATTATAACCTTCATTTGTTGCCACAGATTTTTTTTACTGGAATAAAACCAGTAGCTTTATCCCAATCTATCTGAACTTCTGTACTAGTAAACCATTTTATAAATTCCCAGCAAGCATCTTCTTTTTCTTTAGTAGTTTTAAAAACAAATATCTGTTCTCCACCCATGTTAGTAGCTGGGACTCCATTTTCAGGATAAGGAAAGACAGCACTACCTAATTCAAAATCTACCTGAGCAGGGAAAATTGTGTCATCCAAGAACCATCCATAACCATAGCGGCTTCTCCACGACCAAATAGTCCCCAAGGAGCTATTGGAGATATTTTATAAGTATTAGTTAAATCAACCCAAAATTGTAGTGCTTGAACTCCAGCTTCTGAGTTGAAAGAAGATTTTCGATAATTAGAATCAGAATCCAAAAATTCTCCCCCCCAGCTTGCCAAAGAAAAATTTGCCACTGCCAAGTTGTCCCCTCTCCTCCGTCTAAATATAACTCGTAACCAAAATTCCCTGTTTTTTCTTTAATTATTTTCCCATACTCAATGAGTTCATCCCAGGTTTTTGGAGGCTGTTCTGGATCTAGACCTGCTTTTTTTAAATAGCTCTTTATTCCAAAACAAACCTAGATTACTAGAACTTACTGGTAAACTAAATAACTTATCTTCAATTTTTCCGTAAACTAGTGTGTTTTCATAAAATCATTTAAATCATAGTTTTCTTTTACATATGCATTAATTCAATTACTTTCCAGTATACAAGTATT
>JMBV01000076.1_pt1 | contig 37058 bp, 57 predicted proteins | sample 616531 | NCBI WGS metagenome assembly JMBV01 (sample SAMN02727904, study PRJNA239997) | anaerobic digester metagenome | biome: anaerobic digester; isolation source: mesophilic anaerobic digester inoculated with municipal waste water sludge... | place: Germany: Bielefeld University, CeBiTec ...
TTTATTGTTCCCCCTTGAAGCGGAAGTCACCTTGGTTGGCGATGACAAACTCGACAAAGAATATGCACCTGAAGCTGTGACCGAAAAAGAAATCGAACAGGAACTGGAACGCATCAAGCGTAATTTCGCGGATGTCGTCCCCCCCGCTGACCGTGCCGCCCAAGAAGGCGATATCGTCTATTTGACCCTTACTGGCACTGACAAAAACGCTGAAGGTGATGACGCTATAGTTGTAGAAGACTCGCCATTGCAGTTACTCATCGAGGCAGAAGACGTAAAACGACCCAGCGAATGGCCTTTTGAAGGTTTTGGTCGTGAGTTTATCGGCAAGAAAGCGGGTTCAAATTTCACGCTTGAGCATATTTACCCAGAAGACGCCCGTGATGAGTCCCTGGCAGGTAAAACCGTGGAATTTGCCATAAACCTTCAGGAAGTTAAAGAACTCAAACTCCCAGAACTTACTGAAGACCTTCTAAAACAACTTGGCAATTATGAGAATGAAGAAAGCTTGCGCGAAGATATTCAAAAAGCTTTGCAAAACCGCAAGAACGCCGATTACGATGAGCAATATTATTCTGGTCTTGTTGATGAACTGCGCGATAAATCGACGATAAAATATTGCCCACAACAACTTGATGAAACCGTAGAAGATATGCTGCACCAGCTGGAACATCAGCTTTCACATCAAGGTATGGACCTTGAGCTGATGCTAAAACTTCGCAAACAAGATAAAGAAAGTTATATTGAAGAAGAAGTCAAGCCTAATGCGGTAAAACGACTTGAGCGCTCTTTAATCATGAAAGAACTCACCCGCAAACATGAACTAAAAATCGATGAGACTGCTCTAGAAGGCGAAATCCAAGTCGTTATATCAGAGTTGATACACAGTGGTCAGCTTGAAGATGTAAAAAAAACAACTGGGTAATAAAAAGTTTTCGGAACAAGTAACATATGAAGCTATTGACCGCCTATTGAGCAAAGCGCAATTTGAACTCTTGAAATCTCTCGCTTATCCCGACATTATCCAGGTGGAAGCCCCTAAACCTAAAAAGGTATCGGGCAAATCAAAAGCTACCAAGAAAGAAGACGTGGTTGAAGCTGAAATCAAAGAGGATGCAGTAGCTATCGAGACTGAAGAAGAAACTAAGGAAGAAGTGCAAGATTAAACATTGTTCTTACATAAGCTTGCTATGCTATTAGCAAAACAAGTTAAGGAATAAATATGAACCAAGCAAGTAATCTAGTCCCGATGGTCGTTCAGCCAACCGCACACGGCGAACGGGCATACGACATCTACTCCCTGTTACTCAAAGAGCGCATCGTTTTTGTGGGTTCGGCTATCAACGACCAAGTCGCCAACCTAATCGTTGCGCAGTTGCTTTATCTCAACCAAAGCGATCCTGATAAAGCCATCCAGATGTATATCAACTCACCTGGTGGATCGATTTATGCCGGGCTGGCAATTCTGGATACCATGAACATGATTAGCAACCCTATCAGCACAGTTGCTGTGGGCGTTACAGCGAGTTTTGGTACCGTTTTGCTTGCAGGTGGCACCAAAGGTCAACGTTATGCCCTGCCCCACGCTACCATTCATCTCCATCAGCCTTGGGTGGCACGGAAGGTCAGGCATCGGATATTGAAATCATGGCCAAAGAAATCCTGCGACTTAAGTCTTCTCTAAATGATTTCTTTGCTGAAGTTACCGGTCAACCCCCCCTGGAAGTTATCCAGCGTGATACAGACCGCGACTTTTACATGACCGCCCAACAAGCTTTGGAATATGGCTTAATCGACAAGGTGCTGGAACCACCTAAGAAGTAACATTTTTCATGCTTACGGATCGATTCCCGCAGCTCAAAGGGCTTATTCTCGACATGGATGGTGTCCTTTGGCGCGACAATGAAGCTATCGGCAATTTGCCCCAGATTTTCGATACCATTAGAAAGCTGGGGGGGCTTTCTTTCGTTTTGGCGACCAATAATTCCACTAAAACGATTGATTCATATCTAGACAAACTCAATGGATTTGGCGTAAAACTTGAACCCTGGCAAGTCCTCGGAACAGCACAGGTCACGCTCGAATATCTAAAAAAAAGCACTTTTCTGCTCAAAGTAAAATATACGTGCTAGGCAGTATAGAAATTAAAAAGCTATTCTCGTCTAACGGTTTTCATATCCTTGAGCTTGATGAATGTCCTAAAGCAGACGCCGTTGTTGTGGGTTTAGATAAGACCGTTGACTACGTAAAATTACGCTATGCCAGTCAGTTAATACGTAAAGGCGCGCGCTTTATCGCCACCAACACTGATGGTACCTTTCCTGTTCCAGGCGGTTTTATCCCAGGTGCTGGCACGATTGTCAAAGCGGTTGAAGTCGCCAGTGTAACAAAACCTGTTATTATCGGCAAACCAGAACCCTTCTTATTCGAAAGAGCGATGCAAGTCATGGGCACAAAACCTCAAGAAACCATGGCTGTAGGCGATCGTCTTGAAACAGATATTCAAGGTGCTCATAATGCAGGTATCTTAAATGCTCTGGTTTGTCAGGGGTCGCTACAATCGAAGACAGTAAAACACTTTCATTTGAAATTGACCTAATTGCAGATAATTTATGGGAGCTCCTGCATGTCTAAAGCTTTCATTTACGACCTTACCCCCTTAGAACTTACAGAAGCCTTGAATGCACTTGAACAACCCGGTTTCCGCACAAAACAACTTTTACAGGGCTCTACAACAAGCTCTACCAGGATTTTAACGCGTTTGATGCTATCCCGAAATCTTTACGTGAGGCCTTAGACAGTCAATTTGATATTGCTCCGTTAAAGTTGCATAGCACAGTCTATTCGAAAAACAAAGATACTGAAAAGGTCTTGTTTGAGACACACGATGGGCATCTTATCGAAACAGTCCTGATGCGTTTTGAACGTCGCAATACCCTTTGTATCTCTACTCAGGTTGGTTGCCCGATGGCTTGCGTCTTCTGCGCAACCGGTCAACAAGGTTTTGCTCGTAATCTAAGTATGGCGGAGATTCTTGGACAATTCATTCACTTTCAACGTGAACTTCGTCAAAAAAAATGAAGCTTTACGCAATGTCGTGTTTATGGGTATGGGAGAACCTTTTTTTAAACTACGAAAACGTCTCTAATTCTCTATATGCTTTATCGGATCCTGAACGCTTAGGTGTTGGCGCGCGTCATATAACCGTCAGCACTGTCGGTGTTATCCCACGAATTGCTCAATTTGCTAAAGATCACCCACAAGTCAACCTTGCGATTTCACTCCACGCGCCAGATGATGCCTTGCGAACTAAATTGTTACCCGCAAACAAGCAATTTCCACTAGATAAGCTGATGAAAGCCTGCCGCGACTATGTAAAAGAAACAAACCGAAAAATCACATTTGAATACGCGCTTATAGACCAACTTAATGACACAACAGAGCATGCCCATGCGTTCGCGAAACAACTCAAAGGCATCTTGAGCATTGTCAACTTAATCACACTTAATCCAAGTAAGGAATATCCATACCCTGGTTCATCTACTATGCGAGTACAAAACTTCCGAAATGTATTAGTTAGCCATGGTGTCCGGGTAACCGTGCGATTAAGGCGTGGAATTGAAATCAACGCCGGCTGTGGACAATTAGCCGGTGCCATCAAGTCAAATGATATAATCTAATCTATGGAAAACATATTTAACAAATGGCGAGAAAGTCTTAAGAAAACCCGTGATGTTACCTTCGGTAAAATCGCAACTTATTTTGGTGCAACTGAAATTAATGATGAAAGCTGGGATCGGCTTGAAGAACTCCTCATTCAAGCCGATGTTGGTGTTAAAACAACACTTGATTTGATTTTCGTCGCCCAACAAATTGTTGACAGAGAAGGTCTGACCAAGACGGAACAACTCAAGTCTGTTTTGAAAGATGAAATGAGCAAGCTCATTGTCCAACCTGAAGAACCCGATTTAGACACATATAAACCAACGGTCATCATGGTAGCTGGCGTAAACGGTTCCGGAAAAACGACGTCTATCGGCAAACTTGCAGCGCGCTATAAAAAGATGGGTAAATCAGTTCTTTTGGTAGCGGCGGATACTTATCGTGCCGCAGCAATTGATCAGCTTGTTGTATGGGCCAAACGCGTGGATGTGCCTATCATCACCAGTCAACAAGACAGTGACCCCCCCGGTGCAGTCACCTATGATGGTATCAAAGCTGCCATTGCACGTAACATTGATGTTGTTCTCATTGACACAGCAGGTCGTCTGCACACTCGCTTTAATTTGATGGAAGAAATCAAGAAAGTCCATCGTGTTGCTGGTAAAGCGCTTGAAGGCGCGCCGCATTATTCCTGGATTGTTTTGGATAGTACCACCGGTCAAAACGGTTTACATCAAGCTGAAGCTTTTAGTAAAGCCGTGCAGCTCAATGGTGCTATTCTGGCCAAGTTAGACACTTCTGCCAAAGGTGGCATGGTTTTGGGATTAGAGAGCAAATCGGTTTGCCTGTCATCTACGCTGGACTTGGCGAAAAGGTTGAAGACCTGGAACTTTTCGACCGCGCAAACTTTATTGAAGGCATCTTCGCAGATGTTAATGGGGCTAAATAATGTCTGACATGATCGAACTTCTGAAAAGACTAGAAAACCAAATATCTGTTCTTCAGGAGCATCTTTGACTTTGCAAGCAAGAAATCTCAATTAGATTTACTTAGAAAAGACGCTGAATCCCCCCCTGCACTGTGGGATGACCCCCATCTCCGCGCAATCGCTAATGAAAAAAATAGCATCGCTTGAACGCGATGTTAGCACTTGGGTATCAATCAACGATAAGGCAGTTGGTCTTAAGGAATTAATCGAGATTGACGATGGCAGCTTTAGCGATGAAATTAGTCGTCAACTAGACCAGCTACAAAAAGAGCTTGATCAAAAGGAAATCGATCTTCTTCTATCTGGCGAGTATGATGAAGGGAACGCCCTGCTAACCATTCATGCTGGTGCTGGGGGTACGGATTCACAAGACTGGGCTGAAATGCTTGAACGAATGTATTTGCGTTGGGCAGACAGTCAGGGCTTTAAAACTGAAATACTGGACTTGAGTCCTGGTGAAGAGTGTGGCATTAAATCTGTCACCGTTTCTGTTGAAGGACAATTCGCCTATGGTTACTTGAGCCAGGAGATAGGTGTACACCGCTTGGTACGCCTATCACCTTTCGACTCCGCACACCGCCGGCACACATCTTTTGCTTTGGTTGAAGTTTTACCTGAAATTGAAGATAACGCAGAAATCATCATCCGGCCTGAAGATATCACCATAGAAGTCTACAAAAGTTCAGGCGCAGGCGGTCAAAATGTGCAGAAAAATATGACCGCTGTGCGTATTATTCACCATGAAACAGGCCTTGTTGTTACATGTCAAAATGAGCGATCGCAAACCCAAAACCGTGAAAGCGCCTTGAAAGTCCTACGTTCCCGTTTGTTCCGTATGCAGGAAGAAGCACGCGCGGATACGGTATCTGAACTTAAAGGCGAATTCAAAAAAAATGGAATGGGGGGGAAATCAAATCCGCTCGTATGTTCTTCATCCCTATCAGATGGTCAAAGACCATCGCACTGATTATGAAACTGGTAATACTCAAGCTGTCTTAGATGGCGATATCAGTGCTTTTATTGAAGCAAGTTTAAAACATAAAGCTCAGTAATCTTTCCAAGTCACTGAGCTTTTTCCTGTGTTTTCGTTATTGTTAGTCTAAAATTTGGGTAAGTTCAATGACTTTAGGATCTAATGTTTTCACCTTACCAGCTATCATTTTGTATGGTGTTGTAATGATATTATTCCCATTCAATCCAACCAGCACACCAAACTCTTCCCGGTCAATGGCTTCAACTGCGCCATGTCCAAGTCTGCTGGCAAGAATACGGTCGTAAGCACCAGGCGCGCCACCGCGTTGCACATGTCCAAGTGTTGTTGATCGAATGCTAAAGCCCAAACGCTCTCTATTTTCAGCGAAATATTCTGTTAATCGGCTGGCATTATATTCAGCACCTTCTGCAGCTACAATAATAGCATGCGCCTTGCCCTGTTCATAAGCCTTGTGTAGTTCTTTGGCTAATTGTTCCGGGTCAGTTTTGACTTCAGGTAAAGTGATTGCTTCTGCGCCACCAGCCAAACCTGACATAAGCGCAATATAACCACAATTGCGTCCCATAACTTCAACGATAAACGCACGTTGATGCGATGAAGCAGTAACCTTTAGTCGGTCAATTGCTTCCAAAGCAATATTCAAAGCGGTATCAACACCGATTGTAATATCTGAGCCAACCAAATCATTGTCAATTGTTGACGCGATGCCTACGACAGGAAAACCCATTTCGTAAAGCGCGTTTGCGCCAGCTTGGGAACCATTACCACCAATCACAACCAAAGCGTCAATACCACGTTGGTTTAAATTACGAATAGCCAGTTCACGTCCTTCAATTGTTTTAAATTCATCACAGCGTGCAGACCCTAACACAGTTCCACCGCGATGCATAATTCCACCGACTTCGCGGGTGCCTAATGGTTCCATTGTTCCATTTATTAGACCTTGGAAACCATTGCGGACACCGAATGTTTTCCACCCTTTTGCGACGCTACATCTTACAACAGAGCGTATGGCAGCATTCATACCAGGCGCATCACCACCACTCGTCAATACAGCAATTCTTTGAATCATAATAAACTCTCCATTATTGTTCTTTTCCTATTATAATTCACACATCAACTATTTTGGAGATGAAAATGACAAAAGATATCTTGGTTTCAATAATGAGTGATGATTTATTTTCAAGAAACTGGATGTCTTTACTCGTTGTAAGAGACTGGCGTACCCGATTAGTTAGCGAAATGAATTGCCAGGCTAACCCTTATGTAATCTTAGACCAAGACAGTTTGCGTTGTGATTTCCTGTTGGTAGACCTGGACACACTTAGTTCAAACCCTTCATTACTTTCAACCCTGAACAATCAATCTGGTTTAGCCAAGAAAATTAGAATAATTGGGATTGGCTCCAGAGCGGAAAGCCGATTTCTAAACCGCATCAATCCAGATCTTTTTAGCGGTTATCTTATCAAAGATGAAATCGGGAATGCCATGTGCTGGGCAATTACTTTCGCTTCTGACAATAAAAATGTATTTACACCAAGTACATACAATCTTGCATGTGAACTTGATTTTGAACACGCTCATGAGAATATTATTCTTAAAAAAACGCATCCAGGAAGGTATTACCGACCGGCAAAAAGAAATTGCGCGTATGGCGATTATTTATTCGATAGGCAGACGGGATTTGGTTGACGAGCTCAAAATCTCTGAACAATTGAGTTATGGCATGGTCAGTGAGCTTTATGACAGATTTGGTGTTGCAGATTTGTTGTCTGGAGAAGATACTTCTCAGCTCCTGCTCCAGAATGACCCAAAAATAACTAAAAAAATTGAATAGTATTATTGAAGATCTTGGTGAAGGTAAAAAAAGCCCGCGATTTAGAGACGCTGGCTTTTCACTTATTAACAATGCCGGTCAGATGTGGCTACGCGCAATTACAAGACTATCTCACCCATCGCTAATGTCTTCCATCGTAATTTTATAAAAATTTATTTAATGCTCTTTCGAATATACTAAATTTTCCAACCATATAAGTGGCTACGCGCATTATGTTTAATCGTTGGCGCACAAGATGGCGCGCGCTGGCGCGCCTTCCCGACCAGCCAACTTCAATGGCAGACAAATAAGATCATATTTACCCGGTTGAACCTTATACAAATTTATTCCTTCCAGTATAACGATCCCTGCTTCTAATAATTTTACATGGGTTGTTTCTGGGTCAGTGAAAGGCGCGATAGATAAATAATCAATCCCTACTAACCGACATCCTTTTGACACTAAATAATCTGCGCCACAAGCGCTAAGTGCAACAAAGTCTTCCCTAAAATCGTTTATATTTTCAGCCCAAAGCCGACTGTTTTTTTGTTTTAAACAGAATCCTTTCAAAATTTTGCATTTCTTGATTTTCTAAAATTTCATACGTAATCAAATTGACGTCTTCCGGAACCTCAACCACTTCGACAGATCCCATCAAAACCGTTAAATCTAAGCTGTCCATATCCCAGCCATCTTCAACAAAATGTTTTGGAACATCAATGTGCGTCCCAGTATGTAACCCAAAACTTAATTCACTAATGTTCGCGTGGCCATCTTTGCCTATACGTGCCATCCAATTAATATTTACTTCTGGATCGCCAGGCCAAATGACCATACCGTTTTTAATTTCCATTGATATATCAATCAAGTTCATATCTTCACCATACATTTCTTTACTTTATTTGATTTTATCAAATTTTATTTCATACACATCGTTACATTATCGCACAAGCAGGTATTTAACAATTTTAATTTACCCATTAAAAAAAAGCTCATTGCTTCAGCTTTTAAGAAAAAAAATGAGGCCTTTTGTTTAAGTCCCCATTTTTTTACGCTTGAATGATAGAATAGTTTAATATCACATTCATGGCAGGAGGATGTATGGAATTTCACATTATTAGTTCCGCAAGAGACAAATATGCTTTTGATGAACAATTGTTTGCTTTTGATGGCAACTTTGTTTTTGTAAATTTTCAGGCTGTGCGTAATTTTACGCAAAAACTAAACGATTTACGCGAAAACCCTGATGATCCAAGCAGCTATATTCAACCTGCGCAAATTAACGCCTTAGGCTTGTTAGACGAAATCTCCCATATCATCTTCAAACGGTATTACGAAAAACATGGTAAAGATTTACAGTCAGCTCTTTTTGATGCCCTGGAAATCGAATTAGGTTCTCAAAGACTAAAGAAAACATTACTCAGCTATGGAGAACTTTTCCCCGCATTGGAAGTATATCGCGGGAAAATCGCAACGATTGATTATTATCGTGACGAAACAAAAGGAACGCCAAACGCTTATCTCATACTTGAAGAACTTATTCTCACTTGGCTACTTAATCAAAATCCTGCTGCTAAACCCTACCAAGAACTGTTTACTGACCATTTCTTGATAAAAACACCGATTATTCACAACTAATCTTTTTGGTTACGGAATTTTTCAAAGAACAGCCACCTTTTGGTGCCGATAACCTAGACTTAATCACATTCTTGCGCCAACCAGCAATCCTTTTCCTAACTCACTCAATGATCAGCTTGAATACATTTCAAAACACTGGACCGAGTTCATTGGCGAACGTTTGAGTAAATTATTGAGTGCCATTGATCACATTGCTGAAGAATCCAAAGCCTTTTTCATCCATGTTCCTTTCCGAGATGAATACGCTCCTACTTACCTGCCTGATTATTCCGCTTCTTTCTGGGCAGACCAAAAACGTGCTGGCGATCTTGAGAACGCTGAAAATTACAGCCCTGACAGTGATTGGATGCCTAAGGTCGTGATGATTGCCAAAAATAGTTTTGTCTGGCTAAGTCAGCTTTCCAAGCAATATCAAAGAAACATTCAATATCTAAGCGATATTCCAAATGAAACACTTGATGAATTAGCCGAATGGGGGGGTTCACCGCGTTGTGGCTTATTGGTCTTTGGGAACGGAGTAATGCGTCCCAAACTATCAAAAAACTTTGTGGAAATCCCGACGCGGTCGCATCAGCTTATTCGCTTGACCGTTACGATATTGCCCAAGCCTTAGGCGGATATAACGCCTACAAAAACTTGGCAGACCGATGCGCTCAACGCGGTATCAGGTTAGCTTCAGATATGGTACCAAACCATATGGGTATTGATTCGGACTGGGTCCACGACCATCCCGACTGGTTCATTCACCTTGAACATCCCCTTTCCCTGTTTACAGCTTTAATGGTCCGGAGCTTTCCAGCGACCCTAAAGTTAGCATCAAACTTGAAGATCATTATTATTCTCGAACTGATGCTGCTGTTGTCTTCAAACATTACGACCATCGTAATGGTCAAACACGATATATCTATCATGGTAATGATGGCACCAGTATGCCCTGGAACGACACCGCGCAACTAAATTATTTGAATCCGGAAGTAAGGGAAGCAGTCATTCAAACCATTTTACATGTCGCTCGTCAATTCCCGATTATCCGTTTCGATGCTGCCATGACACTCACCAAAAAGCACTTCCAGCGCCTTTGGTTCCCGCAGCCAGGGACCGGCGGCGACATTCCTTCCCGCGCTGAACACGCCATGAGTAAAGAAGATTTGATAAAGCCATGCCCGAAGAGTTTTGGCGGGAAGTCGTTGATCGAGTGGCGACAGAAGTGCCCGATACCTTGCTTCTCGCTGAAGCATTTTGGCTGATGGAAGGCTACTTTGTTCGTTCGCTTGGCATGCACCGCGTTTACAACAGTGCCTTTATGAATATGCTTCGTAATGAAGAAAATGCGAAATATCGCCAACTCATTAAAAGCACTCTTACCTTTGACCCCGAAATTCTTAAGCGTTATGTCAACTTCATGAACAACCCAGACGAAAAAAACCGCCGTTGAGCAATTCGGGAAAGGTGATAAATACTTTGGCATTTGCACCTTATTGGCAACGATGCCTGGTTTACCCATGTTTGGACATGGACAAATTGAAGGATATAGCGAAAAATACGGTATGGAATACTATCGTCCTACTGGGATGAAAAGCCTGACCAGGGCTTTGTAGATGCCCATCGACATAACATTTTCCCAATCCTTCACCGGCGAAGGCTTTTCGCAGAGGTCTCCAACTTCAGACTTTATGATTTCAAAATTAACAATGATGAGATTGACGAAAATGTCTTTGCTTACAGTAACGCACTCGGAAATTCAGCAGCCCTTGTGATATACAACAATCATTTTGGAAACGCAGCAGGCTGGATAAAAACATCAGCGCCGTACCTGGTAAAGCATGGCAATGATAATGAGTTACACACAGAGAACCTGGCTCAAGCATTACGATTGCCCGACTATCAAAATGGCTTCTTAGTCATGCGCGACCAAGTAAGTCGCAAAACCTATTTGCGTCCTATGTCAGAAGTTCATGAAAAGGTCTTTTCTTTTCTCTCAATGCCTATGAACGTATGGTTTTAAGCGACTTTTACGTATTGTACGGCGAACAATACGCTCAATTACACGACTATTTGCAAGGACATGGAGTTGATAATCTTGATGCCACACTTGAAGATCTTCGCTTGCAACCATTCTTGAGAAAACTCGACACTTTACTCCATAACTTGTCAAATATAGCTCACGCTCAAAGTTCAAATGATAAAAATGCACTATTAGAACACGCTATAGATAACTGGAAAGAATTAAATAAAGCTACCCGCTCTATTGATGGATTCCAAGTGTTTGAATCAAACAATGCTTTCGAAGATCTTATTCTATACTTAGACACTCTGCGTGGATTGTTGGACGACGATACTTCTAAAGAAAAGCCTGCTTGCACTCAAGAACTTTTAAATCTGATAAACGAAACTCCTTTCGCAGCTAACTATCTGCTTAGCTATGGGTTTATCAGTAGACTTTGTGGTACGGTTGATGACCTGAATTGTGCAAAGCAGACCTTATCGTTACTCTCCAAAGAGCAAGTTCGCACACGTATTTACGAGCATTTCCGCACAATTGGCCTTCCTATAGACAAGATTCACGAATATTTTGTAAACTGTCGCTGGTTAATTGCTAAGGCTCATTCAATGAGCTCAGAAAATCTTTCAAATTCAAAATCTTTCTTTGAAAGGCTTTTGATTAACACTGATTTTAGACAAGCATTAATGATTAACGAATATGAAGGTATTGAATGGTTTAATCAAGAAGCCTTTGAAACAATGCTTTTGCACTTAAATCTTATACCTAGAATCGAACTGCTATCTCAATATCAAGATGACGATACGCTTATCAACGAGCTATCAATCATTGATGAGCTTGTATCGCAGTTTAAAATGCAGAAAAAGCATCATCTTATCGAGTAGATAAGTTTTTAGATACACTACCCTAGTCACACACGCTGTTCCGCGCGTTCCAGGGTATTTAAAAATATCGTTTCAGCATTCAGCCCAGTTTTAGGGCTATTTGTTTTTCTTAACAAGTCTAGTATTGAAGTGTCAAATTTTTCATTATTTGCTTTCATACAAAGCCAGACAGCTTTAGCTGCATAGGCGATGTTGTTCGCCGGCTCTATTCTGTTAAAGTCGTCAAAGAACCATCCGCATGAAGTAAACATTCTTTGCCGTTCCAGTTGTGCTTCAAGTAATATCGCGATTTTATTCGTATCAAGTTCTTTCCAAAATTCGCCAAAAATCTCTTCGCCGAGTTCATCTACTGTTTTTTTGCCAAGCATTATGTCAATATATCTATGGCGCATTTCCCATGCATATTCAGAATTTTCATAGTATTGCAAATTCAAACCTTTGAATGCATATAAATATTGTTCATCAACCCATTCGGCTATAGCGTTTATCGCTTCACGCATTGGCGCTTTCCATTCAGAACCCGGCGTACAGCCGCAATCATATGCCCACCGTCCTACACCATGCATACAGGACCAGGAACTCGGCTCATCTAACATAGCCCGCTTATTTACGGCATTTTCTTTCAGATATAGAGCGGGATAAGTCCACTGTATGCCAAATTTCGAAGCACCATCCCCTAAAATATACGTCAAGAACAAATCCCTGAATTTTTGGTGATGTCCATAAAGTTCTCCATCGCTTGCTAACACAGTGATACCGTTCTTTTTATTGTGTTTTCCAAACATGTAACGTAAAAAAATCGTCCCCGTTTTCGGTTGCCTTGGGCATAAAACTTATTTTCGTGCTTACTTCGCGATCATATGTAAACACCACAAATGGACTTCGTCCATCAGGTAAATCAACCAAAAATGGTCCGTTTTGATTTTGCCCATCTAAAGGCTTTACCTGCCATGGTGCTAAAATTGTAAAACATAGCCCACAGTCTGAAAGAGCACATAAAGTTTCCAAATCAACACCGGTTTCGGCCAACCACATACCATCCGGTGAATGTCCAAAACGATACTTGAATTCTTCAACTCCCCCCCATCTTACCTGGGTGATTTTATCTAACCAAGACTGTAATGGCAGAATGCTGTGATTATAAGCTTGCGCCATCCCATTTCCAGCGCCATACTTATTGAAATTTACATTTTCTTGTTCAACGATGAGTTTTGCAGTTTCGGATACATTTTCAAACATCCAATTAAAAAGAGTTGGTCCTATATTAAAACTTATCTTTTCGAAATTTCCAGCCCGTGCATTCGGTGTGTAACATTCTGCACAAATGCGTTCATTCCAGTTTTTGTATGGACTGGCTCCTCTTTCGTTAGGTATTTTATTGCTAATGGGTTCCTCGCGTGGGGGGGTTGATAAAAATGACCATGGATGCAAAATTTCATCTTTTCTTTTCTTTCTTTAAGTAATCTAGTTGTTGTGCAAATCTTGCTGGATTTATTCCAAAATGGCGTGGCATTGAATCTAAAGATGTGACTCGGTTTTCAGCCAAATATTCAAGCCATAATTTATTCATTGGAAAGTCTTTGGATAACCCTTGCATTAGTTGGGTTAAAATAGCAAGATTTGAAGGAGTTATTCCTATAGTTTTTGGATTTTTTTTGTATGGCATTTGATATCGTTTCCACAATATCTGTAAATGTTAAATGCTCAGGTCCACCTATTTCAATTACACGATTTAGTGTCTCAGGCAAGTCTAAAGACCATATCATGCTTGTCACCAGGTCATCTACCATATTGGTTGGGTTAAGATCTTGCCATCACCCGGCACAAATATCTTCAAGGGAAATTTCCTTATTAAACGAACGATATTTTGAGTAAATGCATCACCTTCGCCATAAACCAATCCTGTTCTTAATATGGTGTAATTTAATCCAGAATTGATAACGGTGTGTTCAGCAATTCCTTTCGCTTTCATTATGCCGAAAGCTGACGCTCTATCAGCCCCCCCTATATGACTTAGATAATAGAAACGATTTATGCCAGTTTCTCGCGAAACTTTCGCAAGTAACTCTATCTCTTTAAATTCGTTTTCAAGTTTTTTTATCTTTTGCAGCAATTTGTTCGACGCCTGATGTGTGGAAGACGATTTCTACATCTTTCATTGCGGCACGTAGACCCCCCCGTTCATCATATGGCGAACTAACGGCAATGTTGACTCTTTCACCAGGCGTAATATATTCAGATTTTGGTTCCGTTGAAATTAACAAACGATAAGGAATACCCAGCGTTTCTAATTGTTTGCGCATTACTGAGCTGATAAAGCCCGTGCCACCAGTTAGCAAAATCATGCGTCAATTATAGCAGAATAATGCCATTTATTTGAATAGCTTTGGCATATTACTTGCACTTATATAGTCACTAACAGATGAGGATTTTTGATGTGATATGAACAACAGATTAGGATTTCATTATTTTCAAGACACACTGCATTATCATCTTGAACGTGATTTATCGCAGGTTTTACCTGAACTCAAATCGCTTGACAGCAAATGGTTATTGCTCAAAAGCCCTCACACAGTAGCGATACCAGAAGATTTTATTTCTGAACTTGTCGCTAATGGTATCCAGCCCATTGTCCACTTTGATTTCCAGGTCAACGCGAATGTTAAACCAGAAGATATCCGCATTTTATTGACTCAATATGCGAAATGGGGGGGCGTTAAATACGTCATCTTTTTTGACAAACCCAATACCAAAAAAAAGCCTGGATGCCTGGTACCTGGTCGCAAGGAGACTTGGTGGAACGCTTTTTGGACCGCTATCTCTCATTTGTTAGACTTGCGGAACAAAATGGTATAACACCCGTCTTTCCTGCTCTTGAACCAGGTGGCGATTATTGGGATCTTTCTTTTCTACGCAAAGCTTTCCAGCTTGCCGGCCAGAGACGTTCAATCGAGTTTGGCGCAAATCTCCATATTGCAGTCAGCGCCCAAAGTTTTTCCAATCCTATCAACTGGGGTGATGGTGGTGAAAAGAAATGGCGGGTTCCCAGACCTTATGCTAAAACTGAATTGGGTGAACAAGACCATTTTGGCATTAATACCTACCAATGGTATGCGCAAATTGCCAAATCAACACTCAATACCACGCCAAAATTTATTATGCTTTATATGGGCACCTCTGATGTTATTTCAAAAACAATGGATGAGAACCTTGATTATGAACAACTTTTGGACCTTGTTACCTTTGATACCAGCAACGATAATGACACGTTTTCGATTAACAAAAGCGTTATTGCTTGCCTGTTTTGGCTGATAAACACACCTAAAAACGCACAAAACAAGATACCACGCCGACTACGCTGTTTGAAACTCAGGAACAAACCAAACCAGAGTGGATTGAAGATTTACAAGCAAAAGTTGAAGAAACACAAAAGCAATCCACTGAGCTTAAATTGGCGAATGGATTGGCTGATTGGGTTCATGCAATTGACCACTACCTATTATTACCATCATACGAATGGGGTATTCCGGTAAACACCTTAGACAAAGTTAGACCGATCATTGCTGAAAGCCGTCCAACGATTGGCTTTTCAATTGCTGAAGCATGTAACGCACGTAAAGTTACCGTTTGGAACGAAAATGGTGCTTTTAGCGAAAAGGATATACAAACATTAAGAGAATCAGGATGCATCATTGATGAACATATCATCAACAGTCTTAGCATCTCTGCATAATTTTCAGGAGAAGGAAATGAATATATCATCTGCACAAACTAATCCCATAGGAAAACCCAGTTTACCTAAAATTGTTGTTTTGGGTCTGGGGGGGTGGTGGCTCAAATGCGATTAACCGCATGATTGAAAATGGCATGCACGACGTTGTTTTTATCGCTGCAAATACAGACGCACAGGCACTGGCAAAAAGTTTAGCCCCCCCCATCAAAATTCAATTAGGCCCAAAATCTACGCGTGGTTTGGGGGGGCTGGCGGACAGCCTATCGTTGGTGAAGAGGCTGCTGAAGAAAGTACTCGTGAACTGGCAGAACACCTTCGCGGTGCTGATATGGTATTCCTTACTGCCGGCATGGGGGGGGCGGTACTGGCACCGGCGCTATTTCCATCGCAGCCAAAGTTGCCAAAGCCAGCGGTGCCGTTACTGTCTCAATCGTCACCAAACCCTTCTCATTTGAATTAGGTCGTCGACAAAAGAACTCTGAAGAAGGTATCGAAAAGCTAAAGGAGTTTTCTGATACGCTTATTGTTATACCCAACGATAAATTAATCGAAATCGCACCACGCGATCTTCCTCTGGAAATGGCCTTCACTCTCGCTGATGATATCTTACGCCAAGGCGTTCAGGGTATTTCCGAACTGATCACCGAAACAGGCGTCATCAATGTTGACTTCGCACATATCAGAAACGTCATGACCCGTGGCGGCGGTGCCCTAATTGCTGTTGGTCATGGCAGTGGCCCCCGACAAGGTTCAACAAGCTATCGATAAGGCTCTCAATCATCCCCCCCTGTTAGATGATATCGACCTTTATTCTGCAACAGCTATTATTGCTAACTTCACAGGTTCTGCTGATATGTCATTCAAAGAAATTACTGAAGCTATGCAACGTCTTCAAGAAGCAACTGGTAACAATGCTGAAATTATCCCAGGAATCATCACCGACTCTCGTATGGGAGACAGTATCCAGGTTATTCTTATTGTCACCGGTATTTCAGAAAACAATCCAGTGAATATTCCTTCACTTACAAAAACAAATCAATCACAAGCCAGGCAAGAATTTCAAGATTTCAAATTTGATTTGGATGAACCTGATGAATATGCGCACACACAAGCCAAACAAGATGCCAACAATCAGGAACTTGAGATTGACCCTATTTCTCAATCTATCGACCTTTCCAATGACTTGTCAATCCCAGCATTTTTGCGTCGCAGAAACAAATAGCAGGAGTATTTATGGATAACGTCACAATTCAAAAAGTAATTAACACGATTTATAGTGAATATCCAAAAACAAGAGGCGGTTCACCAAGAATAAGCCGTCAGGCAAATGGGAGAAATCTATTGGTTTTCTCATTCTTCGATACGCTCCCTGGCAGTAAAAGTATTCAACAAAATCTACGCGTGGTCGTTGATGATCAGGGACGCATCCTTAAAAAGTCAATTTCAAGGGGTTAAGATGACGGTTGCTGAAAACAATGAAAATGAATTGAAAAAGCTTATTACAGAAAGATTCTTTAGTATATTTGAATCTCATTCTTCTGAATTATCAAAAGAAGAAAAATTGCATTTGGCAAAAACTGGCACTTAACCTTATATCCATTGCAAGCATCGGCTTGGTTATTGGATTTTTAATTTCATTTCTCATCTAATGATTCATATCCTCCTCCCTATTCCAGCTTGTTTTACGCAGGCTGGATTTTTTTTATTTATCCTTATTATCTGACTTAGGCGTTAATATCAAGTTTTAATGTATAATCATAAAGAATTCTTCTTAGCAGAGGTATGTATGGCTTGGCAAACTAAAAACAATTTTGCAGATTACTGGAAAAATTTAACCATAAACCAGAATGATCTCAATGCGTTAACTAATCATCTTTTTGAAACAGAATCCCCCGCAGTCATTGAGGTCTTGGCAACGGTATTTGTAAACAATCGTCTTAAGGAAATTCAGGCGGAAGAAGAACTCAAGCAGGAAGAAGCCGGCTTTTTCTATCACCCTAAAGAAGAATATCCTGTTGGTACGAAAATCATTTTCCCCGAACTAAATTGGATTAGTGGTGTTGTCGCAGCCACACGTGAAGGAAACAATCCCATCTTTGGTGATTTTTCAGTAATAACAGTTGAATTTGATGATGGCAGTACAAAAGAATTTGCATCTAAACTGGAAGACCACATATTAAACGATAAAACCTATATGAGCGATACCATCAGCGAGATAGATGCTAATTCCATTATGCAGGAATTCGGAGTGCAGATTAAACGTCAGCTTTCACAAGCCTTAGCAAATCAAAACGAACTTGTTTTAATCGGACATTCCTGGTTCCCCAAATCCTTATTAATTGATATTGGTATCGGCTCCTTAAATATTGCTGAAGCCATTCTCGATTCTATGGACGGTGGCCCAATTGGCATTGCTGAACTAATGAAACAACTGGAAATGACTGATGAAGAGAATAAACAGTTGTTAGAGTTTTCGCTCAATTACGCATTGCAAGAAGATTCACGTTTTGACGAAGTCGGTTCAAGTGGTGTATTTTCATGGTATCTCAAACGTATGGAGCCAAAATCTGTTCTCGAAGTACCCCCCCTTTATCTTCAAAGTGACTGTCAGTCACTTGAACGTGAAGGTTTTGATCCTGGCTTAGAAAAATTATTCTCTGAACTTTCTGATGAACTAACCTGGCAAATAGACCCTCATGAAGTTTACGAGCCTGTTAAAAAAAAGTGCGCATTCCCCCCCTTAGTTATCCCCCCCATTGGCGTGCCGGCACCTTGCCATTACACCTGAAACCTATACAATTTTCCTAGCGCATTACAAAGCGAGCGTATCAAAATTGATTTCCAAGATGAAATTTCTAAAGAGCGTATTCCAGCTTGGGTTGTACGCCCTCACAGATATGTAACCGGTCTGAAAGAATGGTACGAAGACCAGAATTTAATCCCAGGAAGCATTGTTGAAATCGCCAGTACCAAAGACCCTGGTGTTATAAAAATCAGTATTGAACGTAAACGCTCCAACAAGGAGTGGATTAAAACCGTTCTCGTTGGTGCTGATGGTGGCATCGTCTTCGCCCTTTTGCGACAATCTATTTATGCTGGCTTTAATGACCGTATGGCAATCGCTATCCCAGACGTTAAAGGTCTTGACCAGATCTGGGAAAATCGCAGCAAGAAAGAAATACCACTTAAAAATGATGTCACTCGCTTAATGCACGAGCTATCTAAATTAAACAATCAGTCCCATGTTCACTTTGTTGACCTATATGCTGGAATCAATGTTATCAGACGTGTCTCTCCCCCAGGAGTTATTCTTTACCCTGGCCGATAACGATGAATTCACACATATAGGTGATAACTACTACCACTTAAGCGCTTCACAATGAGGATACTATGTTAAATAAATTGCCCAGTTTGATAAAACCTACCCTCACAACAAACTTTCATATTGACTTCGATTGGTGGAAAAAAACAAGACCGCAACTGGCGAAATGCACTTGAAAGCTTTCTTTGCGAAGAACACCAGCCTTTTTTTTAGCAGTGCTGAAGGCATAACAGACGCTGATCTCATTGATCCAGAAACTGGCGAAGTAAGTCAAGGCGATCCACTCATTGATATTCTTACCAACCATTGCGCTAAACAAGAAGGCTTTTTGAGTCCAAGTGGTCCTTTAGTCGATAGTATCTTTAAAGTATTCTTAGTCAATAACAATCAGCCACTCAATTCCAAAGAACTAGCAGAAATTACCGGACGTGATGCTGACATTATCCTTAGAACAATTGGAACATTAAGAGTTTACAAGGGTATACGCCCTGTCTAAAAAAAATGTTATAATTCGTCTGTTAAACCAATAAGCCCCCGTAGCTCAATGGATAGAGCGCCGGTCTTCTAAACCGTAGGTTCCGCGTTCGAGTCGCGGCGGGGGGGTGCACTCTTTAATACGGAAACCTTTTAGTTATCCTAACAAATATGATGATAGGATCGAACCATGAGAAAATGTACCGATTGTAGCACTCTATACGACAATGGCGCAAGAATATGCGAACGGTGTGGAACCAAATTTCCTTATGACCCTAAAGTAACGCCTTTCTCCGAAAGACGAATTGCTCTTATTCTTATCGTCTTTGTAATGGTTGTTTTGGCAGTATTTAATCATTATATAAGCATGCCGATTACAGATACATCATGCTCACGAATCAACTATCTACGGGTTCAAAAATGCTTCATGATTCACGTGATCGCGTTATGAGAATTCAGGACCATGGCTATATCCCTATTTCAGGCCCATCCATTATCATGCAGGAACGATATTTCATGGAAAATATTAACTTACCCCCCCATGTTTTGAGCCTATTCGTCGGGATATGATTGATTACTATCTCATCATGCACACCGTTACACGCATTAGCTCTTTTGGCGGACACGCTTACACTGTTCCTTTATTGGAAGAAGCTGTTATGCTTCAAAACCGTGTTGACCAAAAATGGAAGAAATTGACAAATGCTTGCCTGATTGTCCCACATCTTTTGTTGAAAGTTTTCAAGCAAGAGAGTAACTTTCAATATCATCCTTTGTTTTAATATATAAGTCACGATAGGAGATAAATGAAATTTTTAAAAAGAGTTCTCGTCATTGCAATCGCCCTGTTTATCGCTGGGCTTGTCATGTCAAATATGTCTGGTTTTGAAATCACCAAAAACGGTTGGGTTCAGTATGCAGTTATGGCAGTAATCCTTGCCATATTAAATGCCGTGCTTCTACCCATATTAAAAACATTATCCTGTGGTGCAATCATCTTAACTTTAGGCTTTTTTTAGTCTTATTTTAAATGCCTTGGTTTTTTGGTTAGCATCTGTCATATCCACTAATCTTCTTGGCGGTGGCATTACCATCACCAAATTTTGGCCGGCATTTGTTGGTTCACTTATTGTCAGTCTTGCAACATCTATCTTTGTTCGTGACGACAATAAATCAACGTCCGGGAATGACGACTAATATCTTAATCTTCTTTCAAACCCACCAAGCAAGTCCTTTCAAATTATCAGGCTTGCTTTTTTTTATTATTTATGTTAGACTTACGCCTGTTAAACAGGAATAAATCCTGAATCTCAACCTTCCGCTCTTGTTAAGCCAAAGGCCACAAGCAAGAGCAAACCCGAGGAAAGGAGCCTCGAGCGCATGCATAAATATGAAACTGTATTGGTTTTCCAGGCAGACCTGGAAGAAGTGGCGTTAAACGCCCTCGTAGAAAGCGTAGAGACACTCATCAATAGCGTTGGTGAACTCACGAAAATTGACCGTTGGGGAAAACGGAAACTCGCCTACCCCCCCATCCGCAAACAATTTGAAGGTTACTATGTCTACATGACTTTTGATGGTGAGCCTTCAGAAATCGCAAATATCAAACGAACTCTTGGCTACAATGAGCAAATTTTGCGTTACATCATTGTACGTTTGGATTAATCAGGAGTAATTATGACAGACAATACATCAGAAAAAAAACAAGAACAAGTTGAAAAAAATGGAGCGATCAGAACGCTCCGATCGTCCAGAACGCCAAGACCGACAGCAACGAAGTGAGCGACGTCGTTTCGTTTCCCGTCCTAAGTTTTGTCAATTCTGTGCAGACAAAAATCTTAAAATCGATTATAAAAACATCGAGTTAATGGGTCGCTACATCAACGAAACAGGTAAAATCAGACCCCCCCGTCGACAAACCGGAACTTGCGCCAAGCATCAGCGCGAAGTTGCGACCGCAATCAAGAATGCTCGCCACATCGCATTAATCCCCCCCTTTGAGGGCGACTTTTGGGCTGAGTACTAAATCGGTGATGGATTATGTCCAAGAAACCTAGCTCCCCCCCAACTCTGACAACAAAGAAGCATGTTGTTCGTCAGGAACGCGAAGATCGACAAATTAAAATTGCAGTAACAGTTACCAGCATTGTACTTGGCGTCGTTTTACTGATTGTACTTTTCGCTTTAGTTAACACTTTTATTATCAAGCCCAACACCGTCATCGCCACTGTAGGCGATACAGAAATTAGAGCTGGTGACTTTGACAAAAGTGTTCGCTACAGGCGATTTAACATGCTTAATCAAGCAAGCCAGTATTACAACAATTATGCACAATTCCAAAGCTTCGCTCCCGATTACGCACATCAGTTTTTAGCCGTAGCGCAACGCAACGCTGTAGAACTGAACCAGGGCGATATCATCGGCAATCAAGTTCTCAACGACATGATTGATGATATTCTCATCGCTGAAGAAGCAGAAAAACTAGGCATTAGTGTTAGCAAAGAAGAACTTAACGCCTATATCGAAGAAAACTTTGGTTATTTCGAAAATGGCACTCCAACACCTGCTAATACAGCAACCCCCTTCAATACACCTACTATATCCAGTCAGCAGGAAACCCTGATTGCACTTCCTACTGAAGAACTTCCTGTTGAAGAAGACAATGAAGATGCCTTAGTGCCTTCTGATGAAGCTGAAACTCCTGTAGACGCTGAAGTTACGGAAGAACCTGTTGAAGAAACTGAAGTTGTTGAAGAAGAACAAACAGAACCTACCGAAGAAGCAACTGCAACCCTTGTTCCCACTATCACCCCCCCTTCACCTACACCCTATACAAGACGTCTCTTCGAAAAAGAATATCGAAGCTTCCGAAGTCAGATGGATAAAATCGATATCAGTCGTTCGCAACTTGAACGCATTCTATACAACGCCCTTCTACGCACAAAAGTAATGGAAGCCGTAACCGCAGATGTTCCTGCTGAAGAAGAACAGGTTTGGGCACGTCATATTTTGGTTGCTTCATTAGAAGAAGCTGAAGCCATTATTGAACGCTTAAATGCTGGGGGGGAAGACTTTGCTACTTTAGCAATGGAACTCTCAACCGACGAAGGTTCGAAAATCAACGGTGGTGATTTAGGTTGGTTTGGCAAAGGCCGAATGGTTCCCGAATTTCAAGAAGCATCTTACGCCCTTGAGAACATTGGCGATATCAGCGAACCCGTTAATTCAACGCATGGCTGGCACATTATTCAACTGCTTGGCAAAGGCGTAAATCCTGTGGACGAACGCACCCATGAAACACTAAAAGCGACCTTCTTTGAAGATTGGATAAAAGAACTCCGCGCTCAACGAGATGACATTGTCATCAAAGACAAATGGGCTGAATTTGTTCCTATGAAGCCAGCAATATCACCGAGTTTCTATAATGCAATTATGAATCCCTAGCGGTGATTTATATATCGCAAGAATAATAAATTTTAAAAAAAAGACTGCCTAAATGAATCTGGCAGTCTTTTTATCACTTATTACTTTTGATATTATGAATTCATGTAACTGCTATCGACTTCATCAAGCCTCAAGCTGATTAATTGACTGGCTGAATCTTTCCCCCCCATGGTTACGCCATAGATCACATCAGCAGCAGCAACGGTATTTCTGTTATGGGTTATCAAAATAAACTGTGTTTCCTGGGAGAGCTCTTGTAACAAGTCTATAAAACGCCCCCCCACATTCGATTCGTCCAACATAGCATCAACTTCGTCAAGTACACATACAGGTGTAGGTGACACCTTTAGAAGTGCAAAAATTAAAGCAACAGCGGTTAAACTACGTTCCCCCCACCAGATAACAAAACCAAACCTTGTTCGCGCTTGCCAGGCAATTTTGCTTCAATTTCAATGCCACCTTCAATCGGGGATTCTTCATCAACCAAAGTCAGTCGTGCGCTACCACCATTGAATAAACGTGTAAACATTTTGGAAAATTGCACATTTACCGCATTATAAGTTTCCAAAAAGGCTTCTTTCATCACCTCATCAAGTTCCCTAACCATTGCGTGAATATCTTTTATAGCTAAATTCAAATCTTCAATTTGTGTGGTCAAGTCAGAGTAACGCGTTTTCACTTCCAAATATTCCGATTCAGCATCAATATTCACAGAACCAATTCGTCTCATTTGCGCTTTCTGTTGACGTATCAGTTCTTCTAACCCTTCACTTGGTTTAACTGTTTCTGGCAAAGATTCAATAACTAAATCCGGGAAAGGTAATGGCGTGAAATCTTGTGTGTCATGACGCATATCCATTTCGATTAAACCAAAATCATCTTCAATCCGTGTCTTGAGCGTAGCTAATTTTTCTTCCTGGCGAACAAGTTCCAGCTGTAGCTGAGTAATCTGACGTTCTTTGAATGTAACTGTTTTTTTGTTTTTCTAAATCTTGTTCAGTTAAATCTTCGTAGTGTACTTCCAATTTTTGAAGATTAATTTGTCTTTCCTCGAGTTCTTCCTTTTGCAAAGTTTCATATTCATTTTTAGGTTTTCTAATTCATCCCGATAAGTTTGTATTTCTACATTTAGATCTTCAAACAGTTTTTCATTATCAATTTTACGTTTTTTTAATCGTATCTAAGCGTTGCAGGTCATCTTTCAATCGCTTATTTAAATTTTCCACATTATTTTGGCTATGCAACAAAGATTGATTTCGAATTTGATTTTCAGTTTCGAGAAAAACAAATTTCTTTTCAAGCTCTAAAAGATTTGTTTTGCCTTCCTTTTGTCGCAATGCATTCACTTTTGTGTTGAGTGTATCTAATAGTTCTTTGTTTGATATTGTCTGTTTTTCCAAATCATTTAGCGCTAATTTTGTGCGCTCAATAGCCTTATTTATATCTTCTCGTCGATTATTGAACCAGGCTTTCTGTTGTTCAAACTTTGATACTTTCAAACTCTGCTCATTTATTAAAGCTTTTACTTCCTGTAAGGCTTTTATCTTTTCAGATTTGATTCTTTCTAATTCTGCGATATCGTTCTCTTTGGCCTTAATGTTTTCCAGTAATCCTTCTTCTATTGATTTACATGCACTAATTGACTTTTCAAGTTCATTAATTTCTTTTTCGTAAGCTTTTTTTGAAGCGTTGATAGCTAACTTTACTTGAGCTTTGATTTTTACCGAGCATTACCAAGCCATTTTTCATAATGACTTCACCATTTAAGGTCACGATATTAACGCCATCTAATTTTTTTATGTATGTTAAAAGCAATTTTTAAATCTTGCACAATCAAGAAATTGCCAAGCAATGCATCGATTACATCTTTATATTCGCTTGTATTATGTATGGTTTCTGGTGCCCAACCGACAATTCCATCTTCGTTAAATGTTTTAAATACTTCTATCGACTCAATAGTAGATTTTCCTATCAGAGCGACTCTTTCTTTTGTTGAGTCAATAATTTCCTGTAAGTTTTCAGGATTGATAGTATCATTTTCCAACACCAACACATCAATTGCATCACCCAATGCAGCAGTTATTGCTTTTTCATATTTTTCATCAACATTTAACTTGCTAACCAAATCAACAAACTTGGTATTAATTTCATTGGTCCGGCTTTTTTTGTAACAACCTTTTCGCGCCATCAGAAAATCCAGCTAAACTTTCTTGCGATTGATTGAGTAAGCTAAGTTGATTTTTTTTGCTTTATTTAGTTCAAGCTCATATTGATGCATCCTCTTAATATTTGCTTGCAAATCTTGCTGCAATCTTGTCATTTCCTTTTCAATCAATTGATATTGTTCTTCTGATTGATTTACATCCAATTCTTTTTTTGATCAATATTTCATGGAGTGATTCTTGTTCATTTTTAAGTGTTGCTAATGTTCCATTCAATTCTTGAATCATCTTTTCCGTTTGGCTTAGCTCCGCTTGGTTAGTGAGTACTCTTTCGTTCAATTCACTCTGATGAGAACTCAACTGAATACCTTTTTCTCCTGATCCAGCAATTGGCTTTGAAGCTGATTCCGTTCTGATGCAATTTTATTTTGATGTGTTCTCGCTTCTGAAAGTTTATTCTTTGCTTCCTTATATTCGCTTTCAATTGTTGCAACATCATGTTTTAGTCGTGATGTTTCAACTAACACACTTTCCAAATTTAATTGCCCTGCTTTTACGGTTTCATCCAAGGCAACCAAATCCAAATCCAACTGAGCCAAAGTCGATATAGTGCTTTGTTTGCGATTTTCCAGTATTGCAATGTTTTGATTAGCCTTTTGTTGCAATTCCAGATATGCTCGCATTTGTTCGTGAACTTGGCTGATTAGTTTCCGGGTAAAATCTATTTCTGCTTTAATTTCATCTAACGCTAGTTTCTCATCTGCAATTTGTTTCTGACTTATTTCTCTGTTCGCGTTGGCCACTCGCAATTGTTCGCTAAGTGTATCGACTTCATTTTTAGCCACAGTCCAATGATATCCATACCACTCCAAAAGATTAGCCCGCAAACTTTCTTTTATTAATTTGTATTCTGTGGCACGCTGGGCTTGCCTTTCTAAATTTCGCAATCGTGGTCTAATCTCATCACTAATGTCCATCGCACGGTCAAGATTTCTATTCGTGGTTTCCAACCGTCTAAGTGCTTCTTCTTTTCTTGAACGATACAGACCTATTCCCGCTGCTTCTTCAAATAATTTGCGTCTTTCATCAGGTTTAATGGATAATGCAAGGTCTACCAAGCCTTGTCCAATGATGGTATAGGTTCTGTCACTTAATCCAGTTTTTGCTAATAATTCCCCCCCAAAATCTTTCAGGCGAACACGCTGATTATTAATGAGATAGTCATTTTGGCCATCACGATACGCGCGTCGGGTAAGCACAACTTCTGCGTAATCAATCGGCAGCCAATTATCTTGATTGTCAAAATGGATGGAGACTTCAGCCATTCCCGCTCTGGCACGGCTATCAGACCCAGAATAAATCATGTCTTCCGTTCTTTTTGCGCGCAATAGTGAAAAACTTTGTTCGCCCAAAACCCATCTAATAGCATCCGCAACGTTTGACTTTCCTGAGCCATTTGGGCCAACAATTGCTGTAATACTAGCAGGAAAAGCCATCTCGGTTTCTTTAGCAAAGGTTTTATAACCCTGCATCTTAAGTTTGCTTAGTTTAATCATTAATGAATTCCTAACATTTTCAAACTATTCTCAGCTGCTTTCTTTTCTGCAGCCTGTTTTGTTTTCCCTTTTCCAATGCCCATGCGCCGTCCATCTACAATTGCTTGTATTGAAAATACACGGTTATGATCAGGACCGCTTTCTGCCAGTAACTCATATACCGGTGATTTATGCCCGTTGGCTTGTGCCCACTCTTGCAAACGGCTTTTGGGTTCAAGGTCAAAGCGATCCATTATGGTTGCTTCTTCTTTGTCCAAAAAAAGGCTCTACCAATTTACGCACCGTGTCCATGCCTTGGTCAAGATACATAGCCGCAACTAAAGCCTCAAATGCGTCACATAGTACGGAGTCTCTTTCACGTGCGCCTGTCATCTCTTCACCTTTTGAAAGCAATAAAGCAGGGCCAATTGCAATTCCGCGAGCATATTTCGCTAAATTTTCCGTCCTTACCAGTAAAGCTCGTGCTTTCGTCAGAAACCCTTCTGGTTTATCAGGAAAGCGTTTATAGAGCCACTCTGCAACAAGTAAACCTAATACAGCATCCCCCCCAAGGAATTCTAAACGCTCATTATCTTCATTCATATCTTCATTTTCATTTAGATAAGAGCGATGACACATTGCCCTATGAAGTAAGTCCATATTATTAAATTGTGCAGGTAATTTTTCCAGGAGTTTTTGCTCTGCAAGCGGATCGGTCATTTTTCCTCGTCTAGATTTGCAGATACGTTTGATGTCAATGGCTTAACAGCAAACGCTTCTTCAAATCAATTTTACTGTACTTAGATTTTAGCCCATTTCCACTTAAAATGAAAACGACATCTTTCATTTCTTTATATATTTTTAAATCAGAAGCTGAGAAAGCCCCCCCAAACCATAGCAGCAGTTGGCTCCACATAGAAACCCATTTCAGCCAACTCAATCTGGCTACGCGCAACTTCATCTTCATTTATAGCCAAAAGCTTGTCGTAATTGTCTTTTAGCTTTGCTATTATTTCACCAGCTCTTACAGGTTTACTTACCGCTGTACCATCCGCAATGGTTTCTAAAGCATTATCAAATGATATGCCCTTCCACGCACAATACACCGGCGCACAATTTTCAGCTTGCACACCTATCATCGCTGGTCTTTTTTTTCTCCAATTGCGTCTTCAATCGCTTCAAAACCCATTAAAAGCCCTAAAAACAATGAACCATGTCCAATAGGAGCAAAGACACCGTCTGGCATTTTCCTAACGTTTCATAGATTTCGTAAGCAATTGTTGCATACGCAGCCAGCCCAAATGGTAACCAGGCATGACTGGCATACGGGATTCCTGTGTCAATATGTTGTTTTTCAACAGCTAAAGCAGAATTGTTTCGTTCTCCTTCTATTTCCATGATTTCAGCACCGCTAAATTCGATTTGTTTACGTTTAGCCCCCCCAGAACTTCCTTCAGGAATAAAAATATGGCTCTTTACACCTGCTGCAGCAGCGTAATGGGCTACTGACGCGCCAGCATTGCCAGACGAATCTTCCAATATCTCGTTAATGCCTCGGGCTTTCAGAATACTCATCAACATCGCACTTTGTCTGTCTTTAAAGGTTCCGCTCGGATTAAGATGTTCGCACTTAAAATATAATTTTTGGTTACGTCCATCTACTGGGACCAATGCAGTTGCTCCCTCACCTAAATAAAACGGTCTGGATTCTTCTTCCAAGCCAAAAGCAGAGAGATATTTCCACATTCCAGGTAAACCAGTTTTATGGTAGTTTTCTTGTTTATATTGCAGGCCACACATACTAAACACCCCCTTCACAATCACAGCGAAATGGAAGCCCTTTTTCAGGGTATGGTGAACCACAATTCATACAATAATATTGAGTAGCCATCTCCAGGAATTATATCAAGATACTGGTGTCAATTAACCATTTCAAGCTATAATAAGGCCCATGAGTAAATTATGGCACCGCGCCTCTGATAATTACGAAATCGAAACCGAACTCTATTCCGGTCCACTCGATTTGCTTTTAGACTTAATCCAAAAAGCTGAACTGGATATCACCAAACTTGCTCTGGCCAAAGTCACCGACCAATTCCTGGCTTACGTTACGCTCCACAAGGACGTTGATCCTGATTTTAGTTCGGAATTTCTCGTCATTGCCAGTAAACTTGTTCAAATTAAGTCCGAAGCCATGCTTCCCCGTCCACCCATACGCATGGAAGATGAGGAAGATGTTGGAGAAACGCTTGCCCGCCAACTCATCGTTTATCGCGAAATCAAGAAGGCCAGCCAATGGCTTTCCGAACGTTTTGACCAAGGCCAGCGATGCTATCTTCATCTCGCTCAGTCTTATCCGGTAAATGTTCAGCTTGACCTTTCAAACATTGAAATTGCCGACCTTATCAAAGCTCTCGAACAAATCGCTATCCAGGAACAAAGCATACAAGATGGCGCCACAATTAGCATTCCGCGTCTTACCTTGCGCAAGAAAGTGCAGGAAATAATTCGAATATTACGCCAGGATTCGCAAATCCGTTTTTCAAATCTGCTGGGCGAACAGGCCAGTCGTTTGGATTCCATTGTGCTCTTTTTGGCGATACTGGAACTTGTCAAACAAGAAATGATTTCTACCGAACAGGAAGGTCTCTTTTCTGATATCACACTTCAGGCAAATGACAAACTCTACCACGTCATTGAGAATGAAGTGCAAATTGAAGAACTTTAGTTTATACATGAAACTGATTTTTTTTATGCCTTAGTCTCCTTTCATTACAATTCAATGTTCCTTATCTAAGAAAACTATTAATACGTACTTTTTTTAAACTTTTTGTATACGAATTTTGGCGTTTTTTTTCATTATCAGTGTTATAATTTTTTTTGGATTAATATTATGGACGAAAAAGAAACTAAATACGAAGAAATTGAGACTGCTGAAGCAGCCGTTACTGACGACGGCTCAAACGCTGATGTAACACAAACAGACGAAAAAGATAACAAAGGCGTGGGTATCGCGCTGGCTGTTGTTGCAATAATTTTCGTCATCATCATCGCAGGTTCCATCATTCTTGCCAAACAGAACCCTCAAACCGTTGGCACCGTGCGCGATATCTTTGTCATTCTCATGGCACTCATGTTAGTTGTCATTGGTGTTGCTTTGGTTATTATTATTCTTCAGATATCAAACCTTATCAACATTCTCAAAAACGACATCAAACCCATCCTTGACAGTGGCACAGATACCATCAATACACTCAAAGGCACAGTCCGTTTCCTGAGCAATAATCTCAGCGAACCGGTTATCAAACTCAACGAATCCTTGGCTAGCCTCAGACGGGTCGGTCAATTATTCAAAATATTTAAAAATTAAAAGTTAGGAGATAAAAATGTCTGAAAGAAATGAATTTGGAACTTTCATCCTGGGTTTCACCATCGGCGCATTAGCTGGTGCTGTTACATCCCTGCTGTTAGCACCCCAAACTGGCGAAGAAACCCGCCAACTCATCAAAGACCGCGCGATTGAACTTAAAGAAAAAGGCGCGGAAAGCTACGAAGAAACCAAGCGTAAAGCTGAAATCGCTTACAAAGACGCGGTTGCCAAATACGAACAATTTGCCGAAACCACCAAAGAAAAAGCTGCTGAATTTGGTCAACAAGTAAAGACTAAAGTTGATGAAATCGTTCACCCGGCTGAAAAAGCTGTTGAAGAAAATTAAGCAAAACCTTTTTTTCAAGCCACTTAAGCTAACATTTAGCACTTGTTTTATAAAAAAAATTAAAAAGCACTGTCAACAAGCGTAATGACAGTGCTTTTTAATTTCATAATTTTTATCCTCAACATGGTTGTAAACGCGAATTTAGGACGAAAATTTATGGCATACCAACAACAATCTAAAAGCCTTCCAAACAAAATTCGAACCCACATATTTTTTTTGTTGGAGCAATATAACCAGTAAAAGTCCTAATATTTCCCAAAAGAATTAACCGTTTTAGCGTTTTAGACTTAGGCCTCCTTATTTCTTTGTATCGCAAATTTAGTTTAATTACACTATCTTGAGTCAATCTGATTTTTTTTCTGTAGGATTACATGAGATGTTTGGACAGTGAAAAAAAAGCTTGACTTATAAAATTGCTGTGTTATACTCTTTGCTACTCGGGGGGGGCGTGGTGTAGCGGTTTAACATGCGGCCCTGTCAAGGCCGAGATCGCGGGTTCAAATCCCGTCGCTCCCGCCAAAAAAAAGCTGTCCTTTGGGACAGCTTTTTATTTTACAGGGAATTATGCGATTCTTTTCAGGCTATGGGCTCACAGAGCCTTCATCATTATTATTTGTAAATTATTCAGTTTTGGCTTGCTGTTTACTCACCAGATTTTGTTTTGTATTCGAAACCTTATCTTCTTGAGAAAAGTCGACTTTCCATTCAAAGAGTTGTCTAAGACGTTATTTTCATCGCGTATCTTAAGTGTCATATCCAAATCTGACATATCCAGTTTCGCCTCATCCATGATTTTTCGCGGATAATTTCGGATTTCGTCGGTCGTCTGCACTATTTCCTGGAAAAGAATGTTTTTGCTCAATTTGCGCATGGCGTTCCCAAGCTTATGCCCCCCCACCTCAACAATCCGCTTTGGTCCAAGTGCCAGTAAGGCGATAAGTAAAATAAGCAGCAGCTCCAGGGCACCGATATTAAAAAAATTCCATTGCTCCCTAATATCAGCTTATTTATCTTCTTTGGCAGAATCTATTTCTGCGTCATCCTGATCGGTTGTTTCACTGTCTTTACCTTGCAAACCTTCTTTAAAAGCCCGAATACCCTTACCCAGTTCACCGCCTGCTTTGGCAATACGTCCCGCGCCAAAAAGAATAACGATAATCAAGACAATGATTAATACTTCCCAAATTCCTAATTGTGGCATTTAAACCTCCGTTGTAGTTTCCGCTTTTGTTTTCACGCGTTGTTTTTCTGCGATAGCGGCTAATCCAATACTCAATAAATATAATACAAAAAGCGGTATCATGAAAATTGCCATGTTCACAGGATCACTGGTTGGTGTGATAACCGCTGCTAAAATTGCTATAACGACAATCGCCACCCGCCAGCCTTTTAGCATCACTTTGGCTTTAAGCAAGCCAAACCTTGCCAAAACATAAACAATAAGCGGCATTTCAAAACTTATACCAATCCAAAAAAAGCAGATTAGTTAAGAAACTGAAATAGGATTTGACCCTAATCATAGTATTTATTCCCAAAATGCCTATTAAAAATTCAAGCGAAGCAGGGAGCATAATAAAATATGCGAATGTGACGCCCCCCCAAGAAACATCAGCGTGGCAAAGGGCACAGCTATTAATATCGTCTTACGTTCCTTCTCCGTCAGTCCTTTCCCAACAAATCGAAATAATTGATAGAAAATCCATGGCAAAGCCAACAAAAAAACCTGCCAAAAGCGCGATGCGCATGTATACGCCAACACTCTCAGTAACTTCAATAGCGTGAAGCTTTTCAAGGCCACCAATCGGCGTTGCCAAAAATTCAAGAATCGGTTTAACAAAGAATGCAGCCACAACCACACCCACTACAAGACCAATCAATATTTTAAAAAGCGTTTTTCGTAGTTCTTCAATATGGTCTAGTAAACTTTGTTTTTCGTCAGTCATAGCCATTCATTCTCATGAGCTGTTAGATTTTTGACAGTTTCCAGCAAAATAGCTACTGCCAAGGTCATCGCACGTTCATCAATATCAAATTTTGGATGATGATGCGGATAAGCAGTGCCATCAAATTCTTTCCTGGCACCTACCAGCAACATCGCCCCCCCGGGAACTTGATTCAATATGTATGCAAAATCTTCAGACAAATTTGTTCTATATTTATCATCAACAATCACATTTGCTTTGTCTACGCGCAGCTCTTTCGCTATTTGACGGCAAACCATGGCGACTTTCTTATCGTTTACAACTGGAACAGTGCTTTCTTTGAACGTAAGATTGGCATGCCCCCCCCAAACTGCCGGGAAATTGTATTTACAATTTCAGTTATCCCTTTATGAAGCGCTTTTCGCATATCATCATCAAACCAACGGGCAGTACCAGCCATTGTGACCTTGTCAGCAATGATGTTTCGTCTGTCACTGGCTTCAAGTTGTGTCAGAGTCACCAAACCTGTTTGGTAAGCTGTATCGTCACCTGGATAAACATCTTTTAGTGCATTTATTACCTTGGCAGCGATATAAAGCGGGTCTATAGTCAAATCAGGTTTCGCAGCGTGGCCACCCTTTCCAAATATTTCAATTTGAATATCGCTGGAACCAGCCATCAAAGGCCCATCAGGTATGCCCAACCAGCCATTAGCTTGTTCAGCCCAAAGATGTACTGCCAATACATAATCAACCGAGATAGCATCAAACAAACCATCCGCAATCATCGCTTTCGCGCCTTGGCCAATTTCTTCGGCTGGCTGGAAAACAAAATAAACTTTACCGGTAATCTCATCAGGATTTTGCGCCAGATATCGGGCTATACTTAATCCAATTGCCATATGCCCATCATGTCCACAGGCATGCATTGCACCTTTGTTTTGCGATTCAAAAGAAAGCCCGGTTTCTTCCGGAATAGGCAATCCGTCCATATCAAAACGCAACAGTATAGTATTTCCAGGTATCCCGCTATCAAACACAGTTGTCAGGCCCGTGACGCCTACGCTCCTGCTTACTTTATAGCCCATGCTATTAAGTTCTTCAGCAACAAAATCACTTGTGTGAATCTCTTTAAAAGCAAATTCTGGGATTTTATGAAGTTCCCGCCTCATCTTGTAACAGTAATCAGTTATACCTTGTGTATTATTTATTACTGACATATAACTCAATAAAATCTATTGCCGAATTTTTTAGCACTAATGTTTTAGCGTTTGTTATCTTGCCGGCGTTGACTTCGCGGTTTCCGAGATGGCTTTTGTTCACGGTTCTTGGCAGGCTGATTTGCAACTGGCCGATCTTTACTTACTTCATTTTTTTTGAAGCTGTGCGTACTGAGTTGCGCCTTTTGTTCCTCGAATAATTGCGCTTTCCACCATCTTCGCGTTTTTTTTGCGCTGGGGCATTTTGCGTTGTTTCCGGTCCTGGCTTTTCAGAATCAGATCGAATAGTTTTAGCTCTTTCTTTTCTCGTACCTTCTCGTTTTGTCTGTTTTGAATTCCGTCTGCCTTTTGGTTTTCGTTCAGGTTCAATATTAAGCAACTCAACATCAGAATGATCTATCTTGTATTCATCAGGAATGTCATCAAAAACGACTGGCTTAACTTGCAACACGCCCGTTTCAAGTTCTTCCTGCGTAAACTGACGGGGTCCAATTTCAGGAATATTAACAATGACCGAACCTCTTAAGGGCAAAACCTGGGTTACCCGACCTTCGCCCAGTGGTGTCATTACTTTCTTTTTCCGCTTTGGCAATTCCTGAAGCGCTGCTTCATAGGTTTCGTTTTCATAACGCAAGCAACATCGCAAGCGACCGCAGATGCCTGTAATCTCGGTTGGTGTTAGCGAAATATCCTGTGCTTTTGCCATCTTAATGGATATTGATGTAAATTCAGTTAAAAACCGTGAGCAACATCGCTTTTCAATGCCACAGGCACCAAGTCCTGATATCATTTTGCAGCATCTCTGGGGCCTACCTGACGGACTTCCAAACGGGTGTCATTAAAATTATAAGAGATATCGCGCAAGAAGGAACGAACATCAAACTCCACGTTTTGCTCATAAGTCAGATAGATAGTCATTTTTCCGCCGTCGAGAGTATATTCAGCATCAACGGCTTTAATTTCGCCAAATTCGCCTTCTCTCAAAAAGCGATTTATTATGTCAATGGCTTCTTTAGCTTTTTGCTTGTAATTTTTATAGCTTTCAAAGTCTTCTTCAGTGGCCAATCTTTCTACTTTAAGCACATTTGGCCCATCAATTTTGGGGTCGACGTTTAAAGCTGCTACGGTACCCAGCTGTAAGCCCCCCCGTGATGTATTTACAATAACAGCGTCCCCAAGAGAAATTTGGGCTTCTTCTGGGATAGAAAAGTGATAATGTTTACCAACAGGCGTAAACTGTACGCCAATAATCTTTAAATCTTCCATAATTTAAATTATACTAGATGCCTGCGACTGTTTCCAAAACTTCAATTTCCCGGAAAGAAAACATGGCAAAAATGATTTCATATTAACTAAATGCCAGATATATTTAAAAACTGGCATTCAAGAAATCTCATATATAGCTATAACTGATCTGCTAGCCTACTCCTCCAAAAGCGACAATACCTGCGGCAAAAGTTGTTTTTACGTGATACAACACCTTCCGCCAAAAAGGTACCATCACGCAGTATCCGGTATGGCAACTCATCAAGTACTAATGGTTGATCAACCATCAACAAACGACTTGAACCTTCCACAACGTCTGTAATCATTAACATGGCAAAGTCAAGCCCTTTTTCATCACGATACTTTATGAGCGCGCGTCTTAGCTGTCCTAATACATCTCCAAGATCATATACACCAGCAACTTCAACCTGAGATATAGCGAATTTTACGCCAGCAGTTTCATAAGTTTCACATCACCATTCACTATATTGTCAGGTTCACGTGTAAGCAAGCCAGCGCCGGCACGAACGACCTTTTCGCCATAGCTTTGAACAGTCTCATTTTCCAGTGGCGAACCTGGCACAAAGCCCATCGTCCCAGAGTTTGAGCAACTTCTTTGTCACGTGGGGTTGTTGTTGGTGATTGAAATATCAAGGTGTCTGAAAGCAGACCTGCCAGAAGCATGCCAGCAATTGCTGGTGGCGCGCTTAATCCAGCTTCCACAATTTGCTCGGCCACCAAAGTCGATGTGCTTCCCACAATATCGACCGTAAATTTTATAGGCACATGGGTTGGACGGTTTCCAAGACGATGGTGATCTAATATTTCCAGCAATTCGGCCTCTTCCAACGACGCAATCGATTGTTGTGGTTCGTTGTGGTCTACTAAAATGACTTTGATACGTGGTGGATGCAATAAATTGTTTTGGCGAACGACACCCAAATAGCGTCCTTTTTCATCAACAACCCAATATTCAGTATATTCGTGACGTAAAAGACGGTTTATAACGTCTTTGATACGCGTTTGTGGTTGAAAACGAGGGATATCGGTGTTTGCTGCTTCCCGGCTTGGAATATCCAGTAGTTCGGATATGGTCATATCGCGAAATCTTGGATGTGGCCCGATAATACGTCGCAAAAAAATCAAAAACACTTTTTCCAGTCACCATACCATAAGGTGTTCCGTCCGCATTAACAATCGGCGCAATGCCACCGGTGCGGGTTAGAATCGCCCATGCTTCATTCAAAGATTTATCAGGCGTTGCAACATCGTAACGTTTGGTAACTGATTCAAAACGTGGTGACGCGTCAGTTAGTAAAATGGGTTGTTCCAGGTTAAGCGTTTTGAGAACCCACGCAGTTTGCAGGTTTACCGAACCAGCACGACAAGCAACCGTCGGCAAATTATCCCGTTCGCGCAAAAGCCAGGCGTAACCTATCGCTGCCGCAATCGAGTCGGTATCAGGATTGATATGTCCAGTTACAAAAATTCTATCTGATCTGTTTATTGTGTATCCACTATACTGCATGGTTCTTCCTCAATCTTTAGTTAAAAAGCCAGGATTTTAGCCTGGCTTATAAAAAAACCTTATTTGGTGTCAGTCAACTCATAGAGTTCCACAAGTACGCCATTGGCCGCTTTGGGATGAATAAACGCCATTTTTCTGCCTGGGAGCACTTGTGGTTCTGTGTTGATAAGGCGCACGCCCTGTTCTTTTAGTCGATTGAATGTTTCATCAATATTTTGAACTTCAACGCAAAGATGATGCATGCCCTCACCACGTTTTTCCAGATAAGCTGCCATACCCGTATCATCACGGGTCGGTTGCACCAATTCTATTAAGCTGTCACCGATAGGAATAAAGGCAACTCTGGAGGCTTCGGATGGTACTTCTTCAATGTAGTCGAGTTTCAAACCCAGTTTACTCTCCCAAAAGTCTAACGCGGCTTCTATATCTTTTACTGCAATAGCGACGTGGTTTATTTTTTTTATGGTCATTTTCTCTCCGTTAAATTTATAGTTTTGTCAGTTCTTTAAGCTTTACAAGAAACTAGGCGCGCGATATTCGCCCCCCCAAACCTGGCGTAAGCGGCCGCATATTTCGCCCAGGGTCAGCTTTCCTTCTACACATTCAATAATGATGGGCATCATATTCTCGTCGCCTTTGGCACAAGCTTCAAGTCGGTTAAGAAGGTCTTCAGCCTTGTTGTTGTCGCGTGATGCCCGTAATTTTGCCAGGCGTTCGCGTTGTTCCAGTTCAATAGACTGGTCAATCTTGAG
>JMBV01000077.1_pt1 | contig 36984 bp, 74 predicted proteins | sample 616531 | NCBI WGS metagenome assembly JMBV01 (sample SAMN02727904, study PRJNA239997) | anaerobic digester metagenome | biome: anaerobic digester; isolation source: mesophilic anaerobic digester inoculated with municipal waste water sludge... | place: Germany: Bielefeld University, CeBiTec ...
TAATAAAACTATTTTTTTTCATAATATAGGGTGTTGTATAATAATCCATATGGATGAAAGGTTTAAGGTTTTTTTAGGCCAATAAAGAATAGATCAGTAGCTTTTTTTATCAAAATATAATATTTTTTTTCTAAATGGGGATTATTATATTTTTTTGTAGTCAGCGAACTTGGTAATTATTGGTAACTCTGATTTTTCTTTAATTTTATTTAACAATATAAACCCTTTTTTTATTAGAGCCTAACACTCGTATGTATGCAGGATGATAAGGTTTGAGTACTTCAAATGTTGAGTGAGTTAAATCCATCATAATATGGACAAGAATCCTTTGAATTCTTGTTCTTGGATATCTCTTTGTACTTATAGATTCAACTAATTTATCTATGTCCTTATACTTATTAGCTTTATATACTATTCGGTTTTCTAACCCTGGTTCCATATCCATTATTTCAGTCAATTGTTTTCTATCTTTAGTGCATAATAAATAATGGACTATCTGGTTATAATTATTCAATGTATTGAAATATTTATATTTATTGATATAATTTACTAAGTGGCTATAGGTTTCTATTGGAACATAATTTTTTTATATACTCCACAGGATGATTATTTAAGGCTTTTCGTATTGCGGTAGCACTGGCAATATTATTGTTGAGGGTAGTATCATTATATTGATTACCAACTCTTTTTACTGCTATGGGTTTAATTTTGCTATCGAGTGATTCTAATGCTTTTAAGTACTCGATGGCTAGTATATTATTAGATTTTTTTAGGATATTCTTTACATCTGTTTTATTTGATATATTTAAACCTTTCATGGTTAAATAATCCTCTATGGCGTTACTGCGAGATAAAGGAAAAGAATATCCCATATTTAAATTTTCTCTTAATCTTTTTTTTATAAAAAGGAGGTTCAACATATAGAAGGTGAGCGATTTCAGCTAAAGGCTCTAGCTCATCTAATTCAGTACCAAATACTAAATAATCAACTATATTAAGTTGATCTAGTAGAGAAACACCCCCCCATAGGCGAACAATTCTGCAGATTGGACTGAGAATATGAAGGGTAGTTCTATGACCAAATCTACTCCACTATCAACAGCCATTTTGGCTTTAGTCCATTTGTCAACTAGAGATGGTTCACCTCTTTGTACGAAAGAGCCACTCATGAGGGCTATGGAATAATCTGCATTAGCTAGATGTTTCGCAGTTTCTAAATGGTATTTGTGACCTAGGTGAAAAGGATTGTATTCGGTTATTAAACCTACAACTTTCATCATAACACCTCCATTTGGTTTTCTAATATTATAACATATTATCTGAAAAGTATTATATTGTTGATTTTTTTAACAACTATATAATAATATTATCTATAGTTAATATTAAATAAATAGGAGGAATAAATTATGAACATACTAGTAATTAACTGTGGTAGTTCTTCTTTAAAATATCAATTGATAAACATGGACAATGAGGAAGTCCTTGCTAAAGGATTAGTAGAAAGAATAGGTATAGAAGGTTCTAGGGTAAAACACAGAACTACTGGCAAAGAAGAAGTTGTTATTGAAGAACCTATGGAAGATCATAGAAAAGCTTTAGAATTAGTGCTTAATGCATTAATTAATCCAAACTATGGTGCTATAAAATCCATGGATGAAATTGGTGCAGTAGGTCATAGGGTAGTTCATGGAGGAGAAAAATTTGCAAATTCTGTACTCATAGACGATGAAGTAATGAAAGCTTTAAATGATAGTATAGACTTAGCTCCTCTTCATAATCCGCCAAATATAATGGGTATAGAGGCTTGTAAGGCTCTTATGCCAGATACGCCAATGGTAGGGGTGTTTGATACTGCATTCCATCAAACCATACCTATGTCAAACTATATATATCCATTGCCCTATGAATTATATGAAAAATATGGTATTAGAAAATATGGTTTTCATGGGACTTCTCATAAGTATGTATCTTTGAGAGCAGCTGAAATGCTAGACAAGGATATAGAAAAGTTAAATATAGTAACTTGCCACTTAGGAAACGGTGCTAGTGTTTGTGCAGTACAGGCTGGAAAATCTATAGATACTAGCATGGGTTTTACACCTTTAGAAGGGCTAGCCATGGGAACTAGATCAGGAGATGTAGATCCAGCTATAATTCCATTTATTATGGAAAAAGAAGGTTTAACATTTGATGAGGTAAATGAGTTACTTAATAAAAAAAATCTGGAGTTTTGGGAATTTCTGGCATTAGCAGTGATTTTAGAGATTTAGAAGAAGCTGCATCTAAAGGAAATAAAAGAGCCCAATTAGCAATAGATGTATTTTGTAATAGGGTAAAAAAATATATAGGGGCTTATGCTGCTATTATGTGTCATGTTGATGCTCTTGTATTTACAGCAGGTATAGGAGAAAATTCTATTTCTATTAGAGAAAAAAATTTGTGAAGGTTTAGAATGCATTGATATTAGGATAGATAAAGAATTGAATAAAGTTAGAGGTAAGGAAGCTATAATAAATAAGGATTTAACATCTACTGCCATATTAGTTATACCAACTAATGAAGAATTGATGATAGCTAGGGATACATTAGAGATTGTAAATAAATAAAAATTCTTGACAAATATTGGCCTCCTTTATATAATTAAGTGTGTCAGTTTAAGAGGTGAATAAGATGAATATCGATTTATCAGATTTTCATGAAGAAGATGTTTTAAGTATTCATATTGAAGGAGAATTAAAAAAAAGGATGCTTTAGATATTAATGGCCGAAAGATTAAATTCATAAAGCCTATAAAATACGAAGGGGGGGATATATATAGAGCACAAGGGGGGGATAAAATTCTCCAAGTAAAAATTCATTACGAATACAAAGAAGTTTGTGGTAGATGCTTGAGCCCTTTTATTAGAGAGGAAGATACTGTTTTATCAGGGAGGCTGATTAGAAATAGTGATGAAATATTAGATGAGGAAGATGAAGTGATTTATTATGATGGTGAAGAATTGGATATAACTGAAGATATAAGAGATATGGTTATTTTATCACTACCTATGAAACCTCTTTGCAGTGATACATGTAAGGGTTTATGTCCAAAATGTGGTACTAACCTAAACGAGGAAAAATGCAACTGTGTTTTAGAAGAGATCGATCCACGATTAGAAAAGTTAAGAGAATTTGTTCCTAAGGAATAAGGAGGTGTTTTTATATGGCAGTTCCAAAACGAAAAACTTCGAAAGCTAGAAGGGATAAGAGGAGAGCTTCTGCTTATAGATTAAATAAAGCAACTATCTCTGAGTGTCCACAATGTCATGAACCAAAGCTACCCCATAGGGTTTGTCCATCTTGTGGCTATTATAAAAACAGAGAAGTTATAGATGTGGAATAATTAGATAAAAGATAGTGATATAATATCGCTATCTTTTTTTTATATAAATATTGCATTTTTACATATTCTATAATATATTTAATATCAATAGCTCTATTAAACTTTAGGAGGATGATCATGAATATTATTGTAGATAGTATTGGAGGAGACAAAGGCCCAGAAGAAATTATTAAAGGGTGTGTTGATGCAGTAAATGAAGTAGATATAAATATAACTATAGTTGGAAGAGAAGATAAAATAAAAGAAGAATTGTCAAGATACACTTTTTCAAAGGGGGGGAGTATTGATATATTAAATTCCGAAGATGAAATAACAAACGAAGATGATCCTGCTTTAGCTATTAGGAGAAAAAAAGAACTCATCTATGGTGATGGGATTAAAAGCATTAGCTGAAGGATATGGAGATGGCTTTGTATCTACAGGTAACACTGGTGCATTGTTAGCAGGGGGGATTATTTATTGTAAAAGGATAAGAGGAATAGAAAGAGCAGCCTTAGCTACAGTTTATCCTACCCGAAAAGGGTTTTCTTTGATGCTAGATATAGGTGCAAATGTAGATTGTAAACCTGAATATTTAGAACAATTTGCAGTAATGGGTTCCATATATAGCGAAAAAGTATTAGGTACAAGTTCTCCAAAAGTAGGATTAGCAAATATAGGTGTGGAAGAAGGAAAAGGGAACATTTTAGTTAGGGAAGCTTATGATCTACTGAAAGAGACTAATATTGATTTTTATGGAAATGTGGAGGTAAGGGATATCCCTGAAGGTGTAGTGGATGTTATAGTATGTGATGGATTTGTTGGAAATGTTATATTAAAATTAACAGAAGGAATGGCTATTACTTTATTTTCTACACTTAAAGAAGAATTTAGTAAATCTTTTAAATCAAAAATAGGAGCTTTGATGCTAAAACCCCCCAATTAAAATCCTTTAAAGATAGATTTGATTATAGAGAATATGGAGGAGCACCATTGTTGGGATTGAAGAAACCGGTAGTTAAAGCTCATGGAAGTTCTGATTCCTTTGCAATAAAAAAATGCTATTAGGCAGGCGAAAACTTTTATTGACAAAGATGTAATAAAAATAATAGAAAATGAAATAAATATATTAGAATAATAAATTATTTGGAGGTGTTTTAATGATATGTGAAAAGATAAAGATGATAATATCAAACCAATTTAATATTGATGAAAAGGATATTACTATGGATACGTCTTTTAGAAAGGATTTAGGTGCAGATTCTATAGATTTAGTAGAATTGGTAATGGCATTAGAAGATGAATTTGATTTAGAGGTAGAAGATGACCAGTTGGAGAACATAAATACAGTAGGAGATGCTGTTAATTATATAGATAAGCATATTGATTTATGATGATAAAGTATTAAATCTTTCATGATTTAATACTTTACTGTCAATATATTTGGAGGTAATATTGTGAGAATATCGTATAGGCGGAAGGAAAAATTAGAGGAGATTCAGAAAAAAAATAAATTATTTTTTTTAAAGACATAGAGCTATTAAATATCTCACTAACCCATAGTTCCTATTCCAATGAAAATAAGATGAGAGCCAATGAGAACAATGAAAGGTTAGAATTTTTAGGAGATGCTATAATTGGTTTAGTAGTATCTGAATACTTATATAATCGGTTTAAGGAGTTCCCAGAGGGAGAGATGACCAAGAAAAGAGCTGCTATAGTGTGTGAATCCTCCCTGGCTTTTGCTGCAAGAAAAATAAATCTAGGTGATTATATACTTCTTGGAAAAGGAGAAGAGGCAACTGGTGGGCGGAACAGGGATTCCATATTGGCAGATGCTTTTGAAGCATTAGCTGGGGGGCTATTTTTATAGATGGAGGTTTAAATAGTACACGAAACTATCTTTTGGGAATGTTTGAAGAAGAGGTAATATATGCTATATCCAAGGGAAACTTGTTTATAGATTATAAAACAGAATTGCAAGAAGTATTACAGAAAAAGGGAAAGCCTAAAATTGAATATAATGTGGAAAAAGAAGTAGGTCCAGATCATAATAAAAAAATTCTACATGAATGTGATTGTAGAAAACAAAATCATCGGCAGTGGTATGGGTAGAAATAAAAAAAGAAGCAGAACAGATGGCAGCGAAACAAGCCCTTATTAGAATAGGTGAAGAAAATGAGCAATAACTATTTTATAATACCTATATTTGTTCCTCATTTAGGCTGTCCTCATGATTGTGTTTTTTTTGCAATCAAAAAAAAGAATAACTGGGTTATCTACTGATGTAAATTCTGATGATGTACACAGGATAATAGAAGAACATATGGCTACTTTTCCAAGTGGCGATAAACATGTAGAAGTTGCTTTTTATGGTGGAAGTTTTACAGGTATAGATAAAAAGGTTCAAATAGAATTGTTATCTGTACCATTAAAATATAAAAACAAAAAGATGATTCATGGGATTCGATTGTCTACAAGACCAGATTATATTGATAGGGATGTATTAGATTTGCTTAAGGAATACAAGGTGGATACTATAGAATTAGGAGTTCAATCTTTGGTGGATGATGTGTTAAATAAAAGTGGTAGAGGGCACAATAGTCAAGATGTATATAGAGCAGTACAGTTGATTAAAAATTACGAATTTAATTTAGGATTACAAATGATGATTGGTCTTATTGGAGACAGTAGGGAAAAGTCCATATATACTGCCAAAGAATTTGTAAAAATAAATCCTTATTGTGTAAGGATTTATCCTACATTGGTAATAAAAGATACTTATCTAGAAAATTATATAGAGAGCAACATTATAAACCTTTGTCCCTTGATCAGGCTGTAGATATGACCACAGATTTATTAATGCTTTTTGAATATAATAATATCCATGTAATACGTGTAGGATTACAACCTACAGATAATATAACATTAGGAAGAGATGTAATAGATGGACCTTTTCATCCTTCTTTTAGACAATTAGTAGAATCTAATATATATAGGATTATTTTGGATGATTTACTGATAAATTGTGAGGAAGGATTATTGAGAGGAAATATAATGAAGATTGAATCTAATAACCATAATATATCTAATATAGCAGGGCAAAGTTCTTATAACAAAAAGTATTTTATCCAGAAGTATGGATTCAAAGATATTAAGATTTACGAAAGGAATATTCCCCCCCTAGAAGATATTATTATAAATATAGGGAATTTTTACTATAGGATGAATAGAAAAAAAAGCTATTGAGAAGTATTTAAAATCTAAATCTATAATATAAATTAAGAGGTGTTTAATTTGCACTTAAAAAAAAGTTGAAATACGAGGCTTTAAGTCCTTTGCTGATAAAATTGAAATAGATTTTGAAGAAGGTATTACAGCTATTGTAGGACCTAATGGTAGTGGAAAGAGCAATATTTCTGATGCTATTAGATGGGCCTTAGGAGAACAAAGTGTAAAAACTAAGGGGGGTAACAAAATGGAGGATATTATATTCTCTGGTACAGATAAGAGGAAAGCATTGGGATATGCTGAAGTTAATATAATATTTGATAATAAGGATGGTATTATACCTATCGATTATCAAGAAGTAGCTATTACTAGAAGAATGTTTCGTTCTGGGGGAATCTGAGTATTATTTAAATAAAAATTCCTGTAGACTAAAGGATATTAGGGAAATTCTTATGGATACAGGAATAGGTAAGGACGGTTATTCCATAGTTGGACAAGGGAAAGTTGATGAGATACTTAGTAGTAGGCCAGAGGATAGAAGGAATATATTTGAAGAAGCAGCTGGAATAGTTAAGTATAAATCTAAAAAAAAGAAGAGGCTGAAAAAAAAGCTTGAAAAAAAACCCAAGAAAATTTAATTAGGATAAAGGATATTATAATTGAATTAGAAAAACAAACAGAGCATCTTAAAGAGCAATCGGAAAAAGCCAATGTTTTTCTACAACTATCCCATAGACTTAAAAATTTAGAAGTTAATATATATATTAGGGATATTAAAAGGATTGATGAGGAATTAAAACTAATCCAAAGAGAGATAGAAAATTTTGCTGAAGATATGGGGGGGAAAAAGAAAAAAAGAAAAAGATGAAATCGAATCTAAGTTTAACTTAATGAAAACTAGAATAGATGAAATAGATTTAAATATAGATAAAGTGCAAAGGGAAAAAAATAGAACTTTTAAATCGATTGAATGAAAACAAAAATAACATAAAGATACTTGAAGAAAAACGTAAATTTTATATTAAAGATGTAGATAGGATAAATAAGGATATAATTGATTTAAAAATGCATATGAAAGAATTGATAAGGAAAAGCAAGGATTTTGATATGGAAATTTTAGATGATAAAAAGTTACTTGAGACCTTGAAGTTTAGTTTTGAACAAAAGAATGCAGAACTTAATAAAACAAATGACCAAATGCAATTAGAGGAAATAGAAATAGAGAAAGAAAAAAAATAAACTAATTACTTTTTATAATGGAATAATGGAAATCAAAGGTAAGATAAATAATTTGGAAAGCTTTGAGGAAAATATATATAAAAGGATATATCAATTAGAAAAAGAAATTAGCACTTTGGAAATAGCAATAAAAGAATATAAGCAATCGTTAGAGAAAATAGAACAATTGGAAATTAAAAAAAATGATCTAATAGTATCCTATAATAAGTCCATAACAAACTATAGACTTAAGGATGATAATTACAAAAATCAACTAGATAATATATATAGGAAATTAAATAACAATAAAGTAGAATTACAAGGGAAGATATCAAATTACAATTTATTAAAAAAACATGCAAGAGGATTATGAAGGATATTTTAAAAGTGTAAAAAAATTTGATGATAGCATATAAAAAAAGATGAAATACTAAATGGAAAATTGGTAGGACTTGTGGCGGATTTAATAAGTGTAGAAGAAAGATACGAGAAAGCTGTAGACGTGGCATTAGGTGGAAGTTTACAAAACGTAGTTACATGGGATGAAGAGGATGCAAAATTTATTATAGAATATTTGAGAAAAAAACAACTTAGGTAGAGTAACTTTTTTTGCCCTTGACTACTATAAGAGGTAGTACTATTAATATTAATTCAAAAGATAGAGAGGACCTAAAGATAATAGGTTTAGGCTCGGAATTGGTTAAATATAATGTTAAATATAAAAATATTGTTGAATATTTACTAGGAAGAACTATAGTTGTTGAAAAACTTGATGATGCTACTTCTGTGGCTAGTAGATTTAATTATAGGTATAGAATAGTTACTTTGGAAGGAGATATAATAAACACTGGGGGGGATCAATGACTGGTGGTAGTATGAATAGATCTAGCGGTAATCTTTTAAATAGAGGTTATAGGCTGGGAAAACTCAAAAATGAGATAAATGATTTAACAGAAATTCAAAGAAAACTTGAAAGAGAAAAAAAAGATATTCAACTTAAGCAAGAAGAAAATATTAAACAATTAGCTCAATATGAAGAGCTATTACAAAGTTTGAATATTGAAATAGTTAAGCTGGAAAATCAAAAGAATAATATTGCTAACCAAATGAAAAATGCTAATGATTCTATTTTTAAATGTAAAGAGGAAATATCTAAATTAAATCAAGAGCTAAAGGATATAGAACAAGAGAAGGAAGATTTAAAAAGTAAATCGAATATTTATGAAATAGAAAATCAAAATATCAAAAGTAATATAGAAATCCTTATGGAACAATTTGAATCCATTAAGGAAATTAAAGAAATGCTAGTTAAGGAAGTAACAGATTTAAATATTCAGATAAATTTATTAGAAAATAAATTGCTGAATAAGGAAGAGAAAAAAATGTAGTATTCAACAAGAGTTAGAAGATTTAAAGGTATTAATAGAAAAGAAAAAAAATAGAACTTAAAAATTTAACAAATGAGATAGAAAATACGGATATTCTCATGGATTCCACAAATGAAAATATCGATAAATTAGTTGCACTAGAGGAGGACAAGGATAAGCAATTAAATTTTTTTTACAAAATAAACGGTCTGAGGGAATGAAAGATTACTATATTCATCAAAATCAGCTAAAGAAGGTTAATGATGATTTAAATCAATTGGAAAAAAATTAAAAATAAATATGAAGTAAAAGAAGCTAAAAACATGGTTCAATTAGAAAATATAAAATTAAGGCTAAAAGAGGATTATGAGCTTTCTTTTCAAGAAGCATTGGATTTATGGATCGAAATAGACAATATGGATAAAGCTGTTTTAGAGGTAAAAAAAATTACAAGAAGATATAAAAGGACTTGGAAATGTAAATTTAAATTCCATTGAAGAATATAAGGCTTCTAGGGATAGATTAGAATTTTTAACAAAACAAAAAGATGATTTACTTGCTGCTAAAGCTAATCTAAAAAAAAGTAATTAAAGATATGGATAAGAAAATGGAGGAACAGTTCTTAATTAGTTTTAATGAAATAAGGGATAATTTTAATCAAATTTTTAGCACACTGTTCCATGGAGGAAAAGCCGATTTGATTTTAGAGGATGAGGATAATATTCTTACTTGTGGAGTAGAAATAAAAGCTCAACCACCAGGAAAAAAAATTACAAAACCTTTCATTACTTTCTGGAGGTGAAAAATCGCTGACAGCAGTAGCGTTATTATTTGCAATAATACAAACTAAACCAACTCCTTTTTGTATATTAGATGAAATTGATGCAGCATTAGATGAAGCTAATATAAATAGATATACGAATTATCTTAAGAGTTTATCTAACAATACTCAGTTTATAATTATAACCCACAGGAAAAGTACTATGGAAATTGCAGATATATTATATGGTGTAACCATGGAAGAAGAAGGGGTCAGTAAAATTATCTCTGTAAAATTAACAGATGATTTAGATGAAATAGCTAGCTAGGAGGAAAAATATGTTCAAAAATTTGTTTAAACGAAATAAAAAAAATGAAAATGAAAATAAGGATAAGGCAAAATTATATAAACAGGATGTAGCAGAAGATAAATTAAAAGAGGATTATTATTTAGAGGAAAAAAACAGATGGGAAAAAAAGAAAATGCTAATGAAGACAAATCTAAACAAGGTTTTTTTTGAAAAATTAATGCATGGATTGGATAAAACTAGGAAAGAGATGACTAATAGGATTGATAATGTTTAAAATCCTATACTAAAATAGACGAGGAATTGTTTGATGATTTAGAGGAAATATTGGTAACTGCAGATGTGGGAATAAAAACTACCATGAAGATTACCGATAGACTAAAGGATAGGGTTAAGGAAGAAAAAAAATTAAGGATCCTGAATTAATTAGAGATTTATTAAAGGATGAAATAAGGAATTTAATGATCCAATCTGAAGAAAAAAAACAAATTGATATTAGAACCGTCTCCTGCTGTAATATTGGTTGTAGGGGTTAATGGGGTTGGTAAAACAACTACCATAGGTAAATTAGCTTATAATTTAAAGAAAAAGGGTAAGAAAGTTATAATTGCTGCAGGAGATACTTTTAGGGCAGCTGCTATTGAACAACTTGAAGAATGGGGGGGAAATAGGGCTGGAGCTGATATTATAGCCCATAACGAAGGAGCTGATCCTGCTGCAGTTATATTTGATGGAATCCAGGCATCAAAGGCCCGTAAAGGTGATGTATTAATATGTGATACTGCTGGAAGGCTACACAATAAAAAAAATTTGATGAATGAACTTAATAAAATATTTCGTGTAGTAGAAAGAGAGTACCCTGAGGCTCAAAAAGAAGTTTTATTAGTATTAGATGCAACCACTGGACAAAATGCTATATCTCAAGCTAAAGTATTTAAGGAAGTTTGTGATATTACTGGCGTGGCTTTAACTAAATTGGATGGGACGGCAAAAGGTGGAGTAGTAATTGCTCTACAATCGGAATTAGGTTTACCAGTAAAACTTGTAGGAGTAGGAGAAGGAATAGAAGATTTACAACCTTTTAGCACTGATGATTTTGTTGAAGCTATTTTCGGATAAAATAATTTGATTTATTTTTCAATTATATATTGACAAATTTTAAAAATTATAATAGAATAGCACTGTCAAGCAAAAAGCTTGACAGTGCTATTTAGATTGGTGATAAAATGGTTAAAAAGTTAGTAGAGATTGGTATATTATTTGATTTTTATGGGAAATTGCTAAGTGAAAGTCAATATGATATTGTGGAATTATACTATATCCATGATCTATCTCTTACAGAAATAGGTGAAGAATTAGGTATAAGTCGTCAAGCTGTATATGATACTCTTAAGCGAGCAGAGCATAAGTTATATGAATACGAAGATATACTTGGTCTTGTAAGTAAATTTAATTCTAGCAATAGGGACATAAAAAAAATTGCTAATATAATAGATGAGATAGAAAGGGAATCTAAAGATATAGATAATAAAAAAAATAGAACAGAAGGCAAAAGAATTACAGGATATAGTTAGTAGATTAATAGATAATAGCCGGGAGGTCGTAGATTGATGGTATTTGAAAGCTTATCCGAAAAGTTACAAAATGCATTAGGTAAACTGAAAGGTAAAGGAAAACTTTCAGAAAAAGATGTGGATATAGCTATGCGAGAGGTAAGATTGGCCCTCTTGGAGGCTGATGTTAATTTTAAAGTGGTAAAAGATTTTGTAAACAAAGTAAAAACAAGGGCTGTTGGTGCAGAAGTTATGGAAAGTTTAACTCCTGGGCAACAGGTAGTAAAAATTGTAAACGAAGAATTAACTAATCTAATGGGAGAAAAAGAAGAAAAATTAAATTTATCACCAACACCGCCAACAGTAATTCTTATGTGTGGATTACAAGGTGCAGGTAAAACTACAACATCTGGAAAATTGGCTTATAATCTTAAAAAAACAGAATAAGAAACCTTTATTAGTTGCTTGTGATGTATATAGGCCTGCAGCTATAAAACAATTGGAAGTAGTTGGAGAGCGAGTTGGAGTGCCTGTTTTCTCAATGGGAGATAAAAAAAATCCAGTGGATATTGCCAAAGCAGCTATGGAATATGGAAGAAAAATAGTAATGATTGTATTATAATAGATACTGCAGGCAGACTTCATATTGATGAAGAACTTATGGATGAGCTTAAAAATATTCAAGCTGCCGTTAATCCTCAGGAGGTTTTATTAGTAGTTGATGCCATGACTGGTCAAGATGCAGTTAATGTGGCAGAAAGTTTCAATGACATATTAGATATTACTGGAATAATTTTGACCAAATTAGATGGGGGGGATGCTAGAGGAGGTGCAGCTTTATCTATTAGAGCTGTTACTGGTAAACCCATAAAATTTGTTGGTATGGGTGAAAAAAAATAGACCAGTTGGAACCTTTCCACCCTGATAGAATGGCCTCTAGGATATTAGGCATGGGGGATGTTTTAAGCCTAATAGAAAAGGCTCAAGCCTCAATTGATGAGAAAAAGGCATTAGAATTGGAGAAAAAAAATTCGTTCTCAACAATTTACCCTTGATGATTTTTTTAGATCAATTAGATCAGATGAAAAACTTAGGACCTTTAGATGAATTGATAGGTATGATTCCTGGGGGGTCAATGCCAAAGCTATGAAAGGATTAAATGTAGATGAGAAGGAAATAGTTAAGATACAAGCTATTATACAGTCTATGACCCCTGATGAAAGGGAAAACCCTGTTATTATTGATAGTAGTAGAAGAAAAAGGATTGCAATGGGTAGTGGAACAAATGTACAAGATGTAAATAGGCTTTTAAAACAGTTTAAAGAGACTAAGAAAATGATGAAGCGATTTAATGATATGGAAAAAACCATGAAGAAAAAAAGGGAAATTTGGGTTCCCCCCCTTTTTCTAGATAGATATTTTAAACAGCAGGAGGTGAAAATATGGCAGTTAAAATTAGATTAAGAAGAATGGGTGCTAAGAAGAACCCTTTTTATAGAATTGTAGTTGCTGATTCTCGTTCCCAAGAGATGGGAGATTTATTGAAGAAATAGGCTATTACAGTCCTTTAACTGAGCCTAAGACGATTAAAATAGATGATGAAAAGGCTACAAAATGGTTGAATAATGGTGCCAAACCAACAGATACAGTTGATAGATTGTTTAGAGAAAATGGCATATATGATAAGCTTAAGGATAAGTCAACAGAAGAATAATTTCTAGGAGGTGCTAATAAGAATGGGTGAACTAGTAGAGATAATAGCAAAAGCACTTGTAGATAATCCTGATGAAGTAGAGGTAAATGAAATTGAAGGTACACAATCAGTAATAATTGAGTTAAAGGTTGCTGAAGAAGACATGGGAAAGGTAATTGGTAAACAAGGTAGAATTGCAAAGGCTATTAGAACAGTAGTAAAAGCAGCTGCTATTAAAGAAAACAAAAGAGTAGTAGTAGAAATTATTCAATAGAGGGGGGGATTAGAATCTAATTCCCTTTATATTATATTTTGGTGGGTGGAAATATGAACTATACTCAGGTAGGGAAAATAATAAATACCCATGGAGTTAAAGGTGAAGTAAAAGTTTATCCACTAACAAACAACATATATAGATTTGACCAGCTGAAAAAAAGTTTATTTAGGTAAAGATAAATTAAAAGTTGAGGTTGAAAAAAATTAGATACCATAAAGAAATGGTTATAATTAAATTTATGGGAATTAACGACATAAATCAGATAATATCTTTTAAAGATGATTTCATCTATGTAGATGAAGAAGATAGAATAGAATTACCTGAAGGACATTATTTTATCTATGACATTATAGGATGTATTGTGTATAATACTCATGGAGAAAAAAAATTGGTACTGTTGTAGATGTTATCCAATCAGCAAGTAATGATGTATATGTTGTGAAAGAATATGATATAGATAAAGAATATTTGATTCCAGCAATAAAGGAGTTTATTATTCATGTAGATGTTGATAAAAAAAAGATAATAATAGACCCAATTGAAGGAATGATAGAATGAGAATTGATGTGCTTACTCTATTCCCTGAGTTATTTGATAGTTTTGAGGAATGGAGTATAATAGGCAGAGCTATAGAAAAAGGCATATTTACCCTTAATAAAATAGATATTAGGGATTTCTCCAAAGATAAACACAAACGTGTAGATGATTATCCTTATGGAGGAGGCCCTGGAATGGTAATGAGACCTGAGCCTATATATGATGCTATATCTAGTGTAAAGAAGGATAACTCCATAGTTATATATCTATCGCCCCAAGGGAAAAATTACAACCAAGAGTTAGCTAACATATTGGCTGAAAAGGAACATTTAATCCTTCTATGTGGCCATTATGAAGGTGTAGACAATAGGATTATGGAACATTATATAGATATGGAAATTTCTATTGGAGATTATATATTAACTGGTGGAGAGATTCCTGCTATGGTCCTTATAGATTCTATTGTTAGATTGTTACCTGGAGCTTTAGGAAATAGGGAATCCATTGTAAATGAGTCCCATTACGATGGTTTACTTGAGTATCCTCAATATACTAGGCCAAGAACTTTTAATAAAATATCTGTGCCAGATATTCTATTATCTGGGAATCATAAAAAGATTGAGGAGTGGCGTAGATATAAGGCTATAGAGACTACCTATATAAAAAGGCCTGAGCTCTTAGATAAGCGTTTATTAACTAAGGAGGAAAAAGAAATACTTAAAGATATTAAGCAAAAATTAAAGGATAAAAATTAGTTGTATTTTGTATTTTCATATGCTATAATACACAAGGTATAAGAAGTACGGACGGTCCTCTACCATAAGGTAAGAACGTCTAGGGAGAAGGGAGGTTTGAACAGTGGATGTTATTAAGGTTTTAGAGGATGAACAATTAAGAAATGATTTGCCTGATTTTAATGTAGGTGATACTGTTCAAGTTCATTATAAGGTTAAGGAAGGAACTCGTGAAAGAGTGCAGATATTTGAAGGTACAGTTATAAAAAGACAAGGTGGAGGAATTAGAGAAAGTTTTACCGTAAGAAGATTATCTTATGGTGTAGGTGTGGAGAGAACTTTTCCTCTACATTCTCCTAGGATTGAAAAAAAATCGTGGTAACTAGAAAAGGTAGGGCTAGAAGAGCAAAGCTTTACTATCTACGTAAAAGACAAGGTAAAGCTGCTAAGGTAAAGGAAAAAAGAATGCATTAATGTATTGGGACTAGAATAGTCCCAATTTTATTTTAAAAAGCAGGTGATTTGTATGAATATAAATTGGTATCCTGGTCATATGAAAAAGGCAAAAGAATCCATTAAGAAAAATCTATCATTAGTCGATTTAGTATATGAAGTAATAGATGCAAGAATCCCTTATAGTAGCCGTAATCCAGAAATAGATAATATTATTGGTGATAGACCAAGACTTATCATTTTAAATAAGTCAGGTTTAGCTGATGAAAAGGCAAATTTAATCTGGGAAGAATATTTTAAATCTAAAGGAATTTTAGCAATAAGTGTAGATAGCCTTAATAATAAGGGTATAGATGATATAATCAGCTTATCCTACAAACTTACAAAAGATAAAAGGATGGTTTTGGAGAAAAAAAAGGCATAAAAAATAGGCCTATAAGGGCAATGATACTAGGTATACCTAATGTAGGAAAATCTACTCTTATCAATAGCCTTTCTAAGAGAAAAGGGGGGCTAAAGTGGGAAACAAACCAGGAGTAACTAAAGGAAACCAGTGGATCAAAATTAAAGGAGATTTGGAATTATTGGATACTCCTGGAATATTATGGCCCAAATTTGAAGATAGATATATAGGATTAAATTTAGCCTTTACTGGTGCTATAAAAGATGAATTATTGGACATAGAGACATTATCCTTAGAACTTATTGAAAAACTTAATTCTATTTCAATAAGTTATATAGAAAAGCGCTATAATATAGTAACTCAGGCCAAAACAAACTATGATATTATAATGGAAATTGGTAGAAAAAGAGGATGTATTGTTAAAGGTGGAGAGGTTGATTTTGAAAAAGCTTCTCGAATAGTTATAGATGAGTTTAGAAAAGGACTTTTAGGAAGAATAACATTGGAGTTACCAAAGGATTTGAGGTGATATATTGCTAAATATTGAAAAAAAAGCTACAGGATAAAGGGTATAATTTTATTGCTTGTATCGATGAAGTGGGTAGAGGCTGTTTAGCAGGAGATGTGGTAGCTTGTGCTATAATAATGCCCAAGGGTATGATAATAGAAGGAGTTAAAGATTCAAAAAAATTAACAGCTACAAAACGAGAAAGTTTATATTCTGAAATAATTAAAAACTCAATTGCTGTAGGTATTGGTCAAGTAGGGCCAGAAACTATAGACAGGATAAATATAAAGGAAAGCACAAAGCTTGCTATGAAAAAGGCCGTATTAAATTTAAAAGATAAGAAAAACATGTGTGTAACTCCAGATTATTTATTAATAGATGCTGAAAGGATATCCTTGGATATACCTCAAACTAGTTTGATTAAAGGAGATGAAATTAGTCATGGCATTGCATGTGCTTCCATAGTTGCAAAAGTATATAGGGATAAACTATGTGAAACATGGGATAAACAATATCAAGGCTATAAAATATATAAAAATAAAGGATATGGTACAAAAGAACACAGGGAAGCCATTAAGTTAATAGGGCCCTCACCTATACATAGAATATCTTTTCTAGGGAACATTTTAGGAAAGTAAGGTGGTGAAAATATTTTGAAAATAGAAGGCTTATTTAATATGGATAATATTTTTAGAAATAAAGATGGGATTCTATTGAAAGAAGGAGATTTAATTGAAGGGGGAGATTCTAGAAATAATAGGTGATAGAGCCATACTTAATATAAAAGAATTAGGTACTATAAAAGCAAATATACAAGGAGATCTGAGTCAGTACGAAAAAAAAGTATTTAAAATTTACTATAAAGGCTATGTTACCCAATAAAATTGAAATAACTCCTATTGTTGAAGGAGATAGAACTTATAATCTAGATATAGAGATTAAAAAGGATGAATACCTGACTAATATATTAAAGGAATTTGATATACAAAAGATCCCATTTCTATAGAATTTTTAGACAGTTTAATAAAATATAATGTTTCCATAAATAGAAACAATTTAGAAAATGGGATTAGAATATTGGATAAATTAGAACAAATAATAAACATTACTCAGGAAGAGGTAATTTTACCAGCCTATTTTCATGAAAAAAATGGGGGGGTTTTTAGGAGATGAAGATATTAGAAATTTTTTTTAATACAAATAACAGATGAAAATAATGAACAATTAGATGTTTCCAACTACATAAAAGAGCAATTTAGTCATTTGTTAGAAAAAGAAACTATAGATTCAAATCTAATTAAAACTATTGCATTTTTTTGTTAAATATGAAATAAAACCAAGTATAAAAAAACATAAACTACTTTTTAGAATTAGTTGAAAACCCTTATATGTTCTTTGAAGATTACAAAGTTATTGAGACTCTTGGGGGGGCAAAAGAGTTTACAAAATATCACAAAAAAAGCTATTATTAAAAGTGGCGAGTCTAATATAATAGAACAGAATATCATAAAACATAAGATTACGATAGAAGAAATTGTTCAATTATTTAAATATAATAAAGTTAAATTGGATAAAAATATTATTACGGGTATGGAGGAATTACAAAACAAATTGGATTTTTTTGCAGGAGCTTCGAGAACACTTAAATATTATTTTTTTTGCCTTTAATATTTGATGAAATCAAAAAAAAGAGGGTTATATTACCTTAATAAAGGATAAGAGAAAAAAAACGCAAATGCTAAAGAAACAATTAACATTTATATTAAATTACAAACCAATAAATTAGGAATTGTAGATATTTCCTTAAAAATAATTGATGATAAAATTAATATATTATTTAATGAATTAAAAGAAGAGGATATAATTCTTTTTAAAAATAGAGAAAATCTGCTAAAGGAAATGGTAGATACTACAGGCTATAAGATTGATAATATTAGTTATTCAACTAATAAAGGGAATAATATATTGGATCATTTGATTGTAAATCCAAAGCCTGTCTATAATTTAGATGTGCAGGTGTAAAAGAATGAATAAGAATAATGATAAAATTAAAAAAAAGGCAGTTGCATTATCCTATAAGAAAGAATATAATGCTCCAAAGGTAATTGCAAAGGGTCAGGGAGAGATTGCAGATAAAATCATAGAAAAAGGGAAAGAAGAAGGAGTTCATGTACATAGGGACGAAAAATTAATTGAAGATCTAATAGATTTGGAATTACATCAAGAGATACCTAGGGAACTTTATGAAGCAGTATCAGAAATTATATTATTCGTATATCTTCTTGATAAAGAAAAAGGAGGTTTTAATAATCGATAATAAAGAAAAAGGTAGAATAGGGGAAGAATTGGCAACAAAATATCTTAAGTCTAATGGATACAATGTATTAGAAAGAAATTATAGAACCAATATGGGAGAGATAGATATTATAGCCATAAAATCTAATTTATTAATTTTTATTGAAGTTAAAACCCGAACTAGTACTTATTTTGGTTACCCCCCTATGAAGCCGTAAATATAAAAAAACAAGATAAGATTATAAAAACTTCTTGGATGTATATGAAACAAAAGAAATTATTTGACTATCAAGTGAGATACGATATAATAGAAGTGTTTTTGACTAAAAAAAATATAAAATAAACCATATAGAAAATGCATTTTGTAGATAATAGCAAAAAAAAGGAGCATTCTCACTATTACCTAGGGAATAAATATACTTTTTCAACAAAAGGGGGGGGCCTTGTTATGTATTCTAAAGTTAATACCTGTGTATTGCAGGGATTAAATGGATATATTATAGAGGTAGAAACAGATTTATCTAGGGGGGGATTACCAGTATTCAACATAGTAGGATTAGCTGATACATCGATTAAAGAATCAAAAGAGAGAGTACGCACTGCCATAAAGAATAGTGGATATGTATTTCCATTAAATAGGATTACTGTCAACCTAGCTCCAGCAAATTTAAGAAAAGAAGGCTCACAACTTGATTTATCCATCGCTGTAGGGCTCCTAATTGCTATGGGTGTTATTGATAATATACATGGTAATAATATAGCATTTATAGGGGGGGAACTTGGTTTAGATGGGAAGTTAAATCCTATAGAAGGTGCCTTACCAATGGTTATATCAATGCGTGAATTAAATATAAAAAAAATGTATAGTTCCTTATGAAAATAGGGATGAGTCAGCAGTTGTGGAAGACATAGAAATTATACCTGCTAAAAGTTTAAGACAGGTAGTAAATTTCCTTAACGGTAATGAAAATATTGCACCTTATAAGACAAATACTACAGTGGAAGATAATATAGAAGGGTATAATTTAGATTTTAGTGATATACGAGGGCAGGATAGTTTAAAACGTGCCTTAGAAGTAGCGGCTGCTGGGTCTCATAATACTTTAATTATAGGGCCACCAGGAGCAGGTAAGACTATGGCTGCGAGAAGACTTCCTACTATATTGCCTACCCTTACTTTTGATGAGGCAGTTGAAGTAACAAAGATATATAGTGTTGCTGGTATGCTAAAGTCCAACGCTTTGATAAGAAATCGCCCCCCCTTTAGATCCCCCCCCATCATACTGCATCTGCAACATCGTTAATTGGCGGAGGTAGGATACCTAAACCAGGAGAGGTTTCTTTAGCTCATAATGGAGTATTGTTTTTAGATGAGTTACCAGAATTTAAAAAGGAAGCCATTGAAGCATTAAGACAACCAATGGAAGATGGAGTGGTGACTATATCTAGAATCAATGCTACTTTAACCTATCCATCTGATTTTATGATGATAGCTAGTATGAATCCATGTCCCTGTGGTTATTATGGGGGGGATCCATATCATGAGTGTAGTTGTACCCAAAATAATATTGATAGATATTTATCTAAGATCAGTAATCCTCTATTAGATAGAATAGATATCCATATTGAGGTGTTGCCAGTAGAGTATAAAGATTTAAATGATGATAGAAAATTAGATACTTCTGAGAAAATAAGAGCTAGAGTAAATAATGCAAGGAAAATTCAACTAGAAAGATATAAGGGAAAAATATATATAGCAATTCCCAGCTAGGAACAAAGGATATAAAAAAAATATTGTAAGCTAACTAAGGAAGCTGAACTTATAATGAAACAAGCTTTTAAAAAAAATATAGATTTAGTGCTAGAACATATAATAAAATACTAAAGGTAGGAAGAACAATTGCAGATTTAGATGAAGACCATATGATTCAAGATAAACATATATTAGAAGCTATAAGGTATAGAAGCTTGAATAATAAGTATTGGGGGGGTAGTAGATGTGAAAGGGATTTCCAATAGAAAAGTTTTAATATGGTTAAATAGCCTTGGGATTGGAAATAGGAATATTGATAAATTGATGAAACAAATTCCCCCCCAGCTAACAGATATTTGGTGGGCTTCTAGTGAGCAATTATATAGTTTGAAAGGTATAAAATCTAAAATAATAGAAAAAATCATACACTATCGAAATAATGATTATATAAATAAATTATTTTTTTTATGATTGAAGAACAAAATATAAGAGTAACTACTGTACTAGACGTGGATTACCCTAAGAGGCTTTATCATATATACGATAATCCAAAAGTTATATATAGCCGGGGGGGAGAATGGAGTGAAGAAGATGATCTTTCTATTGCTGTAGTGGGTTCTAGAAAAGCTACAAACTATGGAAAGTGGGCTACTGAAAAATCGTTAAGGAATTAGTTGATTTGGATGTAACTATAGTTAGTGGCCTGGCCTTAGGTATAGATGCTATAGCTCATAAAGTAGCTTTAGAAGAAAATGGAAGAACTATAGGGATTTTAGGAAATGGTTTAGATATAGTATACCCAAAACAGAATGAAGGTTTATATGAGGAAATTCCAAGAAAGGGTGCTATTATAACCGAATATTTTCTAGGTATACCACCACTAGCTCACAATTTTCCACAACGAAATAGAATGATAAGTGGATTATCGTTAGGAGTATTAGTTATTGAAGCTAAGGAAAGGAGTGGTTCCTTGATAACAGCACATCATGCTTTAGAGCAAGGGAAAGAAGTATTTGCTTTACCTGGCAATATTAATAGCATATTCAGCAGAGGAACTAACAAACTCATTAAAGATGGTGCTAAGCTTGTAATGGATATAGATGATATAATTGAGGAGATTTATGAATTACAAGATAAAATACATTCTCAAAAGAAGGAAGGAATAGATTTATCGGGTTTAAGCCCATTAGAAGTACAGATAATGGAAATAGTGCAGGAAGGACCTACACATAGAGACGCCATAACAATAAAGACTGGAGTGGATATCTCTACTGTGAATAGTGTACTTACTATATTAGAACTTAAAGGAATGATTAAAGAAATGACAGGTGGAATATTTACCTTGTCATAGGGAGTGTTATTTGGAGGTGTAAACATTGCAAAAAAAACCTAGTCATAGTTGAGTCACCTGCAAAAGCAAAAACTATTGGAAAGTTTTTAGGGAAAAATTATAAGGTTAAGGCTTCTGTAGGACATGTAAGGGATTTGCCTAAAAGTACTTTAGGTATTGATATAAAAAAATAATTATAAACCTAAGTATATTACAATCAGAGGAAAAGGACCGGTGGTAAAAGAATTAAAGGATGAAGCAAAAAAAATCCAATAAGATTTTTTTTAGCTACCGACCCAGACAGAGAAGGAGAAGCTATTTCATGGCATTTAGCTCATATATTAAAATACCAGAAGATGAATTGGTTAGAGTAGAATTTAATGAAATAACAAAGGATGCTGTATTAAATGCTATGAAAAGGCCAAGAGCTATTGACAAAAATCTTGTAGATGCCCAACAAGCTAGGAGAATATTGGATAGATTAGTAGGATATAAAATAAGTCCTTTGCTTTGGCGAAAAATTAGAAGAGGTTTAAGTGCAGGTAGAGTCCAATCGGTAGCGGTAAAATTAATATGTGATAGGGAGAAAGAAATAAAAGCTTTTGTGCCTCAAGAATACTGGAGTATCAAAGCTTTAGTAGAAAAAGATAAAATACCTTTTGAGGCAAATTTTTATGGAATAGTAGAAGATGGAAAAGATAAAAAAAATTGAAATTTCCAATAAAGAAGAAGTAGATAAGATAATCAATAGTATTGATAAAAATAATTTTGTTGTAGAAGAGATAAACAAAGGGAGTAAGAGAAGAAATCCTTATGCACCTTTTACTACAAGCACTCTTCAACAGGAGAGCTCAAAAAGATTGAGATTTTCTACTAAAAAAAACTATGGCAATTGCACAACAACTTTATGAAGGAGTAGATATTAAGGGGGAAGGTACAGTAGGACTTATAACCTATATGAGAACTGACTCTACTAGAGTGTCAAATGAAGCAGTAAAGTTAACAAAATCTTTTGTCATTAATAATTATGGTAAGGCTTATAGTAATGGAGGGAAAACCTATACTAATAAGAGCAAAAAAAAGAAGCTCAGGATGCCCATGAAGGCATTAGACCTACATCAGTATTGAGAAAGCCAGAAGATATAAAGGCCTCCTTAACTTCAGAACAATATAAGTTATATGATTTAATTTGGAGAAGATTTGTTGCTTCTCAGATGAGCCCTGCTAAATATGATACTATATCCGTTAGAATTGTTTCAAATGGGAATGTGTTTAGAGCTTCTGGTTCAAAGTTAAAATTTGATGGCTTTTTAAAGATATATGATAATAAAGATGACAAAGAAAAAGATTTGGAAATACCAACTTTAGTTGAAGGGGGGGAAAAGCTAAAGGTAAATAAAATAGAATCTAATCAACATTTTACCCAGCCTCCTTCTAGATATACAGAAGCATCATTGATTAAGACAATGGAGGAGCTAGGAATAGGAAGACCTAGTACTTATGCACCAACTATATCCACAATATTAAATAGGGAATATGTAAGTTTAAACAATAGATCCTTTATACCTACTGAATTGGGAATATTAGTAAATGATTTATTAGAAGAGTATTTTGAAGATATAGTAAATGAAGAGTTTACTGCAGAATTAGAAGAAAAGCTAGATAAAATAGCTGAAGGTGAATATAAATGGCAATTAGTAGTAGATGATTTCTATAAGGATTTTGAAGTGGTATTAAAAAAAAGCTGAAGAAGAAATAGAAGAAATAGAAATTAAAGATGAAGTAACTGATGAAGTATGTGAAAAATGTGGCAGAAATATGGTCATAAAACATGGACGATATGGAAAATTTTTAGCTTGTCCAGGATATCCTGAATGTAAAAATACTAAAGCTATAGTAGATGAGTTAGATATTCCTTGTCCATTATGTGGTGGCAATATTATAAGAAGAAGATCCAGAAAGGGGAGATTGTTTTACGGGTGTAGCAATTACCCAGATTGTAATTTTATTTCTTGGGATGAACCCATAAAGGAAAAATGTCCTCAGTGCAATGGTATTATGGTCAATAAAAAGACAAAAAAAAGGTACTATTATACAATGTATAAATAAAGAATGTGGATATAAAAGATAGAAAAAGAATAAAATATCCTGTACATTTTGTTAAAAATATAGTAATCTATTATATGTGTGGCTAAATATTCAGAATTGTCTATTAACCAAGTTGTGAATCGAGGTGTTGGAATTGTTAAAGGGTACTACTATTGTAGCAGTTAAAAAGGAAGGAAAAGTTGCTATAGCTGGAGATGGACAGATTACCTTTGGTAATGCAACTATTATGAAAAATACTGCAAAAAAAGTTCGAAAAATATATAACGATAATGTTATAATAGGATTTGCTGGTTCAGTTGCCGATGCACTTACTTTGGCAGAGATCCTAGAGGAAAAATTAGAACAATATAGTGGGAATCTTAAAAGGGCTGCTGTAGAGTTAGCTAAAGAATGGCGAAGGGATAAAGTTTTAAGACGCTTAGAAGCTATGCTAATTGCAGCAGACGATGAAAACTTACTCCTTATTTCCGGAAATGGAGAAGTAATAGAGCCAGAAGACGGAATAATTGCCATAGGTTCTGGAGGTAACTATGCCTATGCTTCTGGTAAAGCCCTTCTAAAGCATTCGGACTTAAACGCAGAGGAAATAGCCCAGGAATCTATATTAATTGCTTCATCCATATGTATTTATACTAATAACAATATTACCATTGAGGTAATTTAGGAGGGATAATATATGGTTGAGCTTACACCAAAGGAAATAGTTGAAGAGTTAGATAAGTATATTATTGGACAAAAAAAAGCTAAGAAAGCTGTAGCTATTGCATTGAGAAATAGATATAGAAGAAACCTATTATCTGAAGAATTTAAAGAAGAGATAAGACCGAAAAATATCCTTATGATAGGTCCAACAGGAGTAGGTAAAACTGAGATAGCTAGAAGATTGTCTAAGCTGGTGGAAGCGCCTTTTATAAAAGTAGAAGCTACAAAATTCACAGAAGTTGGATATGTTGGAAGAGATGTAGATTCGATGGTTAGAGACTTAGTAGAAGAATCTATTCGAATGGTTAAAGTTGAGAAAATCGAAGAAGTTTATGGGAAAAGCGAAAAAAAATTGCTGACGAAAAGATACTAGATATATTAATTCCTATATCTTCAAAGAGAAAGAGTTCTAATCCATTGGAAGCTTTGTTCAGTACAAAGGAAGAAGAAGACGAAAATTCATTAAAGGAAAAAGAACATATAATGAATAAACGAAATGAAATAAGGGAAAAATTGTTAAAGGGGGAACTAGAAAACGAAGTCATAGAGATAGAAGTTGAAGATAATTATAACTCTACTATAGAATTGTTTAGCGGCTTTGGTATGGAAGAATACAATATAAACATGGAAGATATATTTGGAGATTTTTTTTACCTAAGAAAACTAAGAAGAAAAAGGTTACCATAAAAGAGGCCAGAAAGATAATAGGCAATCAAGAAGCACAAAAGCTTATAGACATGGATGAGGTTACAAGATTAGGAATAGATAAAGCCCAGGAAACAGGAATCATTTTTATTGACGAAATTGACAAGATTGCTGGAAAAGATTATAGTGGAGGATTAGATGTTTCTAGAGAAGGAGTCCAGCGTGATATACTACCAATTATAGAAGGTACTACAGTCATGACAAAATATGGCCCTGTAAAACAGATCATATATTGTTTATTGCAGCAGGTGCTTTTCATGTTTCAAAGGTAAGTGATTTAATTCCTGAAATTCAAGGGAGATTTCCTATTAGAGTTGAATTAGAAAATCTAACTGAAGAAAACTTTGTTGAAATACTTACTAAGCCTAAAAATGCTATAATAAAACAATATCAACTACTATTAAGTACAGAGGGTGTTAATTTAAAATTTACTGAGGAAGCTATCAAGCTATTGCTAAAGCTGCATATATTACAAATGAACAATCTGAAAATATAGGTGCAAGGAGATTACAGACAGTTTTAGAAAAATTATTGGAAGATATTTCATTTGAAGCTTCTAATCTAGATAATAGGGATATAGTTATAGATGAGGCTTATGTAAATAAAAAAATTAATGACAGATATACAACAAAGAGATATATCAAAATATATATTATAGAAGGAGGATATAGTTGATGGAAAGTTTATTACAAAAAAACAAGAAGATTAAATAAGACATTACAAAGCTCAGGTTCAAAGCCTGTATCGTTTCAAGAACTAAGTAAAATACTCAGTGAAATATTAGATGCAAATGTTTATATAGCTAGTAGAAAAGGCAGGGTATTAGGATATGAATTATCTACTGGGTTTGATTGCGATATAATCCAATCTGAGATAGTTAAAGAGAAAAGATTTCCTAAAAAGTATAATGATGAATTATTGAAAGTAGAGGAAACAAAAGAAAATGTAGAAGAAATTACTGAATGTGTATTTGATCAAGTCTCAGAGTGTGATTATCCAGATAAAATTACTACTATAATTCCAATAAATAGTGGTGGTGTAAGATTAGGTACTTTAGTTTTAGCTCGTTTTGGTAGAGAATTTACTGAGGATGATTTGGTTTTGGCAGAATATAGTGCTACTATTGTAGGTATGGAGATACTTCGTTCTAAAAGTGAAGAAATGGAGGAAGAAGCTAGGAAGAGAGCTGTAGTTCAAATGGCAATAGATACCCTATCCTATTCTGAGTTAGAAGCCATGGAGCATATATTTGAAGAATTAGATGGTGATGAAGGTTTACTAGTAGCTAGCAAAGTTGCTGATAGAGTAGGCATTACCCGTTCGGTAATAGTTAATGCTCTACGTAAATTTGAATCTGCTGGGGGTAATCGAATCTAGATCTTTAGGGATGAAAGGTACTCATATAAAGATCTTAAACGACAAGTTATTGGAGGAGCTAGAAAAGGTTAAAGAATAAAAATAGTGGGGGTTCACCCACTATTTTTTTATTAGGTCTTAAGAAGGATTTACCAATTTTCATCAAAATACTACTACAAATATGGAGGATTATCTGGTATTATGTAGAATATAAGCAAAGAAAGGCTAATATTTATTTAAAAATTTAAAAACAAACTATATTGGATATAAATGTTGAAACTTATGGATTATTGTAATAATATTTATTATAAAGAGGTGATAAAGTGTTAAAACAATTTTATAATAATGTGGACATATTAAATAAAACTTTAGATGGGGGGGTATGGCTTAGAAATAAAACTATAAATCATAATATAGCCAATGCTAACACACCAAATTATAAAAGATTAACTGTAAGCTTTGAAGATAAACTAAAGAAAGCAATGGAAAAAGAAGAAAATAAGTTAGTTAGAACTCACCCTAAACATTTTCCTATATCCCAAAATATAAATGACATTAAACCTGAAATAATAGTAGATAAAAATTCCTCCTATAGATTTGATGGAAATAATGTAAATATAGATACTGAATCAGCAAATTTAGCAAAAAAATACCATAATGTACAATGCTCTTGTAAGCCAAACTATAGATGAGTTTGATAAGATAAAAAAATGTTATTAATGAAGGGAGTAAGTATTAATGGGTATGTTTGATTCAATCAATATTAGTGCTTCTGCGTTAACAGCAGAAAAAAACTCGTATGGATATAATAAGCAAAAATATAGCAAATGCAAATACCACTAGAGCTACAGGGGGGAATGCCATATAGAAGACAAATGGTGGTATTTGAGGAAAATAAGGATAAATCTTTTTCTTCTTATTTAGATGAGTATAGCAATAAATTTACAGGTGGAGGAGTAAAGATAAGGGAAGTAGTTGAAGATAGTGCTCCATTTAGATTAGTATATGAGCCTGGCCATCCTGGTGCTAATGAAGATGGCTATGTAATGTTACCTAATGTAGAAATGGTAAAAGAAATGGTGGATATGATTGATGCTCAAAGGGCATATGAGGCCAATATTACCGCTATGAATACAAGCAAAACCATGTTGATGAAGGCTTTAGAAATAGGTAGGAGGTAATTATATGCAGATTAAAACAATTACTCCATACAAACCAGCTTTTCACTATGAGGATAAAGAGCACAGCACAAAAAAAGAAGACTTAAAGTTTAGCAATTTATTGGAAGAATCATTGGACAAGGTAAATCAATTGCAAAGGGAAAAAGAGGAATATAAAAATCTCCTTATTACAGGAGAAGTGGACAATCTTCATGATATAACTATTGCAACAGAAAAAGCTAATATCGCTCTTCAGTTAACCCTAAGTATAAGAAATAAGATTGTTGAAGCTTATAAAGAGATTATGAGAATGCAGATATAGGAAATAATGTTGCAAGAAATGAGGTGTTAAGGTGGGGGGGGAAACAATACAACATATGCGGAATCAATTGAATGAGTATTGGAATGAAATGGATAAAAATAAACGAAAAAAAATACTCATTATTTCCGCTGCAATAATTCTTACAATAATAATACTTACAATTATACTTACTAGACCTAAATATGAAGTACTTTACGAAGATCTATCCTTGAAGGATATGGCCCAAATAACTAAAAAAATTAGATGAAATGGGAGTGAAATGGAAAACTCCAGATAAAGATAGTAGTACTACTATATTAGTACCAGCTGATATGAAGAATAAGATAAAAATTGAATTGGCTTCTTATGGTTTACCTAAAGAAGGTTATAGCTTTATAGATGCTTTTAATGACAGTAGCTGGACCATGACAGATTACGATAAGAAGGAAAGAATGAAATATGCACTACAAAGCGAACTTTCATCCACCATATCGGAAATAGATGGCATTGAAAATGCTACTGTGTACATAGATGTGAAAGAAGGAACTGGTTTCATATTAGAAGAGAATAAAATGGAAACTACAGCTTCAGTATTTATAGAAAGGACTGACAATAGACCGTTAAAGGGTGAAACTATAACTGCTATAAAAAATCTTGTAGCAGGTTCAATAAACATGGATCCAGAAAATGTGAAGATAATAGATAGTGAAGGCAAATTGTTGAGTGAAGAACATGAAGATGAAGATTTTTTTATTGACAGATCAATTTGTTATAAAGCACAATTTAGAACTTAGAATAAATGATAGCTTACGAGAATTTTTAGAAAATGTCTTTGGGGGGGCTGGTAATGTAGATGTGAGATCTAGTGTTAAGATTAATTTTGATAGTGAAAACACAAGTATAGTTGAATTTGCACCTCCAATTGAAGGAAATGATGAAGGTTTAATTAGAAGTATGGAACAAATAGAAGAACATATGGCAGATGCTACTGAAGGAGGAATACCTGGAGTAGACCCTAATATGGATCCTGAAGATTACCAGATGATGGAAGATGGAAATGAACGCTATAGCAAGATTAGCAATACTATAAATTATGAATTAAATGAGATTAATAAAGAAATTAGAAAAGCACCAGGTCAAGTAGAAGATATTACTGTAGCTGTACTTATCAATAGAAATGCTTTAATTGATGGAGAGTTTACACCAGGGTTAGAAGATGAAATTACTGATTTAATTTATGCTGCAACAGGGTTAGATACAAAACAAGTAGAAGTTAAGGCTCAAAACTTTAGAAAGGATGATTTAGAAACAGCAGAAGAGAAAAGGGACATGAAGTGGCTGCCGATTATATTGTCTATCATTTTAGCATCAGTTGTAGCAGCTTATGTGGTCTATAGAAGACGCCAAGAGGATATTAAAGAGTTTGAACCAGAAATAGATGAAGAAACACTAATTGAGACTGAAGTACAAGATTTGGAATTTGAAACGGAAGAATCCAAGATGAAGGCACAAATAGACAAACTTGTTGATAATAAGCCAGAAGCAGTAGCACAATTACTAAGGACATGGCTAAATGAATAGGGTGATTTAATATGGTAAAGAGAGAATTTAATGGGAAAGAGAAAGCTGCTATATTATTAATTTCTTTAGGTCCAGAGAAATCTGCAGAAATATTCAAGCATTTAAACGAAGAAGAGATAGAAGAGTTAACATTACAAATTGCAAATACCCGAATGGTATCAGCAGAAGAAAAAAAAGAGAAGTTCTAGAAGAGTTTTACCAAATTGCATTAGCTCAAGAGTATATATCAGAAGGTGGAATAAAATATGCTAAAGAAATTTTAGAAAGGGCTGTTGGACCAGATAAGGCAATAGATATAATAAGCAGATTAACTTCCTCCTTACATGTGAGACCTTTTGAATTTATAAGAAAGGCAGATCCCAATCAATTATTAAATTATATACAAAATGAGCATCCTCAAACTATAGCTTTAATACTATCCTATCTTAATCCTAATCAAGCAGCTCAAATATTAGCCAATTTGCCACCAGAAAAACAAGGAGAGGTTACAAGGCGAATAGCAATAATGGATAGAACATCACCTGAAGTTGTAAAAGAAATTGAAAAGGTATTAGAAACTAAATTTTCTGGGATGTTGGCTCAAGATTTTACAACTACTGGAGGAGTACAGACTGTTGTTGATATACTAAATTCAGTAGATAGAGGTACTGAAAAGTTTATCATGGAAGAATTAGATATTAGAGATGCTGAGCTAAGCGAGGAAATAAGAAGGAGAATGTTTGTGTTTGAGGATATAGTGGCCTTAGACAATAGAAGCATTCAAAGAATTATCAGAGAAATTGATAACTCTCAATGGGCTATTGCTTTAAAAGGTGCAAGTGAAGAGGTTAAGGAAGTAGTATTTGCAAATATGAGTAAACGACTTGTAGAAATGATAGAAGAAGATATAGAATTTATGGGCCCAGTAAGGATAAGAGATATTGAGGAAGCGCAACAGAATATAGTAAATGTAATTAGAAAACTTGAAGAAGACGGGGGGGAAATAATCACTCCTAGAGGAGGAGATGAAATCATTGTCTAATATTATAAAATCTACAAGAATTATTGAAAGACAATTAGTATCTAGAGAAGAAGAAACAGATACCTCTATATATGAAGCTCTTTTAGAAGAAGCTAGAGAAAAATACGATGAAATAATTAAAGATGCAATGAAAACATCTGAAGAGATTATCAACTCTGCTTATGAAAAATCTGAAGAAGTCTTAAATAATACACACAAGAGAGCTCAAGATATATTTAAAGAAAGTGAAATAAAAGGATATGAAATTGGTCATAAAAAAAAGGCTATAAGGAAGGATATGACGATGGTTATTATAAAGGATACAAAGAAGGCAAAGAAGATTCAAAAAAAATTAATATCCCAAGCTTTGGATATTAAAAAGGAATATATTGACAAGAGAAATTATCTATTAAAGGATGTAGAGAAGGATTTGATTCAACTGGTAATATCTGTTTATGAAAAGGTACTATATGAAAAAGTAGAAGAAGACGAAGAACTTATAGTATCCTTAATATTAAACGGAATAGATAATTTAGAAATATCACAAAAGTTAACTATAATAGTATCTGAAGAAGATTATGAAGCAGTTAAAAGATCTAAAGATATTATATTAGCAAAAGCAAGTTTGGTAGATGAAATAGATATACGGATAAATAGTGATATGATTAGAGGGGATTGTGTATTGGAAACTTCAAAGGGAAATGTAGATGTAAGTATAAACAATCAACTTAAAGAAATTAAAGATTTATTATTAACTATAATGAATAATGAGTGATATATATGGAAGATAGAATAGATATAAAAAAAATATATAAAAGAAGTTAATAGGAGAAGATTTATAAAATACACTGGAAATATAACAAAAGTTACTGGATTAACTATAGAATCTAATGGACCTATGGCTACCATTGGGGAACTTTGTTATATATATCCTCACAATAGTTTGGAACCTATTACTGCAGAAGTTGTAGGTTTTAGAGAAGATAAAATACTTCTCATGCCTTTGGGAGATATGGAAGGGATTGCATCAGGAAGTAAAGTCGTTGCTAGCGGTAAAACCCTAAGGGTTAATGTAGGAGAGGAACTAATAGGTAGAGTTATTGACGGGCTAGGTAACCCTATAGACGGGAAAGGACCTATAAAGACTGAAAAACATATCCTGTATCTAATTATCCACCTAATCCATTGGAACGTAAGATAATAACTGAGCCCCCCCTTTCCTTTGGCATTAAGGCGGTAGACGGATTGTTAACCTGCGGTAAGGGACAGAGGATAGGTATATTTGCAGGTAGTGGTGTAGGTAAAAGTACTCTTATGGGTATGGTTTCCAGAAACAGTTCTGCAGATATAAATGTTATAGGATTGATTGGTGAAAGGGGGGGAAGAGAGGTTAGGGAATTTATTGAAAAAGATTTACAAGAAGAAGGATTGAAAAATCTGTGGTGGTGGTAGTCACATCTGATCAACCTGCTTTAATAAGGGTTAAAGGAGCCTTGGTAACGACTGCAATAGCTGAGTATTTTAGAGATAGTGGAAATGATGTGATGCTACTTATGGACTCTCTTACTAGATTTGCAATGGCTCAAAGGGAGATTGGATTAGCAATTGGAGAACCCCCTGTAACTAGAGGTTTTACACCTTCAGTTTTTGCAATAATGCCTAAATTATTAGAAAGGGCAGGTACCTCCTCACGAGGCACTATAACAGGTTTATATACTGTTTTAGTAGATGGTGATGACTTAAACGAACCAGTTACCGATATGGTAAGAGGTATAATAGATGGTCATATTATACTGTCGAGGAAATTAGCCAATCAAAACCATTATCCTGCTATAGATGTGCTAGCTAGTGTGAGTAGAGTAATGCCAAGTATTATTAATAAAGAACATTTAAATATGGCTAATGCAATAAAAGATGTGATGGCTACTTATAGTGAATCTGAAGATTTAATCAATATTGGTGCATATAAAATGGGTTCAAATAAAAAAAATTGATACAGCAATTCAGCTGAAGGATGATATAGACCAATTATTGCAACAAGAAGTTTTAGAGAGTTACCCATTTGAAGAAACCATTTCTATAATGAATGAAATATATGAAAAAAAATCAATAACTTTTGATAGGGGGAATGGTGGATGGTAGATTTTAACTTTAGATTGGAAAAAGTTCTTAATTATAAAAAAAACCCTTGAAGACTATAAGAAAAGTCAATATGGTATAGCTCAGAAAAAAATTATTTGATGAAGAGGATAAACTTGCTAAGTTTAATAAATATAAGAATATTGTGAAAAACGAAAAAAAATCAAACTGTTATAAAGACCAATATTGGTAATTTAGCTATGTATAATAATTATATTAATGATTTAAGCAGAAAAATAAAATCACAAGAACAAATTGTCAATAAAACAAGAAAAGATGCAGAGGAAGCAAAAGAAGAGATGATAACTGCTGTGAAGGAAAAGAAGATATTTGAAAAACTAAAGGAACAGGAATATGAGGAATATTTATATCAGTTAAAAAGAGATGAAGAAAAACAGACAGATGCAATCGTAAGTTATAAAACAAGTACCAGCAATAGGGGAGTATCATGGAAGATATGGGAAATATAAAGCAGAAAAAAAATCATGGAAGGTAAGATTAATATTGATTACACTATTAATAATCCTACCTCTATCTATATTAACTTTTTTTTATATTTTAACAATAAGTCCTTCAATTCTAAAGCAAACAATATATTAAGTAAGTTGCCAGGAGCTTTAGGAGAATATTTTTATTCATCATCTGATTTTGATGATGTGGACAGTGAATACAAGAAGGAGTATCTAGCAAATCATTTTTTTTATCTTTAGACTCTAATACGGCTGCAGATAAGCTATACATAATAAAAGGAGAAGATGAAAAGCTATATGCAGAAATTATAAGAATTATGAATTCAAATTCTCCTACAAAGACTAGTGAAATAATAACTATAGTTAGAAATAGGGAGCAAAGTAAAAATATCCTTTCATCTATTTATGATGAAGTAAAAGATAGGAATGAAAGTAAATTTTTAGATGAGGTAAATAGATTAGAGAACCAGGATTTATTGAGTACCATCAATGAAATAACAAAGAGGATGGAGAAAGATAAGGAGTTTAGAGATAATATTTCTGAAATATTTACTGTAATGGATGAAGAAAAAGCTGCAGAAATTTTATATTATCTAGATGAATCTCTTAAAGATGATATATTGTTCTCTTTAGAAGACAATATAAGATCTACCATAGAAGCTAAGTTATCAGCTAAAAAGGCTGAATATTTAAAACTAGTGGATTTAGCTGGCTTATATGAAGTAAAACCAGTTGAAACAGCAGTTGAAGAAATAGGAAATACAGAAATATACACTATAGATGAATTAGGGACTATATATAGAAATTTATCTATACTCAAATCTGCTGAGATACTATCAAAAGTAGATGATGATGATTTTATACAAGAATTATTTAATTCCATTAGAAAACAAGAAGAATTAAATGGAGATGAAAAATCTATAACTGGAGAGATTAGCAAAACAATACAATTTATGAGTGAATACAATAAAAAAAATTGATGATTTAGTTTCTGTTTATGAGAAGATGAATCCTAGTAAAGTCGCTAAAATTGTTGAAAAGATGATGGACAACGATACTACAGTAACCTATTTGGAGATATTTTCTGAACCGGCTTACGAAATTACAGACTCTACTATAGTAATAGATGTGCTATCTAGAATGGGAAATAAAACTTTATCAAGTATTATGAATTATATTAGTACTGACAAAGCTTCTAAACTAACTCAAATGTTAGTTGAACCATAAATTTAAGTCATAGGAGGTGATAAGATGATAAACATTAATTCAATACTAGAAAGCTTAGAAACTTCTAATACAAACATTTCTAATAATAAATCTATTAAAGAAAAATCAGAGGATTTTTCAAAGATATTTGAAAAAGAATTAAGCCTAAAAGATAAAAATAAATATATTAATAAAGAATCCAAAAATCCCATGGATAAAACAAAATCCATAAAAGAAATTACTAAAGAACATGTAGAAGATAATTGGCTTACCAAGGAAGAAGATAAGACTAAAATGGATATAAAAGATGAAGTATTAGCATTGATGAATGAGCTGTGGATGTTAATAGATAAATTAGGACTTCAATTTAAAAACCAAGAAAATTTTGAACAGTTAAAGTTAGATATGGATTTTCAATTAGCTAAATTTGAACAATTGATAGAAGAAAATTCATTTGAATATTCAGCTTTAGAGAATATTATGGATTTGATAGAGTATATAGAAGAATTTTTAATAGAAATTAAAACTATACGTCCATCAGGGAATGAATTGGAAACTATAGACGAATTTCCATTAGAGTTAGAAGAAGTAGAAGTATTACTAAATCAAATTAAAGAGACAATTGAAAATACTATTCCCTATAAACAACAAGGAAAATCAACAGATAGTAGCAATAGTAATACAAACAAGGAAAGTCCTGATGAATTTGATTTAGTACAGAAACCATTAGAAGCTCAAGAAAAGTCAGAGGAGTGGATACAGTCATTAGAAAACGAACCTGATTTAGGAGATGAATCTATAATAAATGATATTGTAATAGGGGGGGATACTCAAGAACTACTAGAAGAAAGGGTAGAATTTAACGATTCCCCCAAACAACCCTTTATTAGAAATAGTTGATAGAGAGATTAATACCACAAAGAATATAGAGGGAAATAAAGAGGAATTAAAAGAAATAAATCATAGGGATATATTTAAACAGATTGTAGAAGAAGCAAAGTTAAATTTAGATGATTTTAAGCAAGAAATAAGGTTGAAATTAAAGCCTGAGATACTTGGGGGGGAATTGATGCTAAAGATGGAGATGGAAAAAGGTTCTATATTAGCCAAGATCATGGTAGATAATTACAGGACTAAAGAGATTATAGAGGCAAATCTATATCAATTAAAAGAAGATATGAGGGAAAATGGTTTAGATATTAAAACCTTTGAAGTATTTGTAGGAACAAATGAGGATTTTGAAAGAGAAGGTGACTTAGATTTTAATTCAAACAAAAACAGAATAAATCACCAACTAAATTAAAAATTAAAAATAAAGAATTAATAGAAAAAGAGACATATATGCAAAATACATTACCAATTATAAATGAAAAAGGGAGTATAAATTTATTGGCTTAAGGAGGTGTTAATATGAAAATAGGTAATATAGAATATAAAGAACATATTCGTTATATTGATGATGAAATAGATAATAAAAAAACCTTTAGAAACTAAGAAGAACGATTTAGATAAAGATGCCTTTTTAAGATTATTAACAACACAATTAGCTAATCAAGATCCTTTAAATCCAATGGAAGATAAGGAGTTTATAGCACAATTAGCACAATTTAGCTCTTTAGAACAGATGCAAAATTTAAATAAAAATGTTGAAAATTTAAGTGAAGAGCTTTTAGAGACTATGGATATAATTAATTTAAATCAAATTCAAGCAAATGTATTAATGCTTAAAGAGATAACTAATATTAGAAAAGCTTTAGAAACTTATTTTGGGGGGGAAATTCCTGAAGATCAAGTTGGGAAAATAGAATTATGGACCAAAATAAAATCTGCTGAAGAACTGAAGGAATCTAATTATACAAAAGAAACTTGGGAAAAATTTAGCACAGCTTTATTAGCTGCTAAGGAAATATTTGATAAAGAAGATGCAACTTTAGAAGAAATTCAAAATGCTTATGATGAATTGGTTACTGCAATAGAAAATTTAGAAAAAGCAGATTCTAAGGAAGATGATTAATGTAATTCAAGAATAGGATGATAACCATGAATAATATAAAAATAAAACAATTAGAAAGTCAAATTATTAACTCATCTCAAAACAATAGGAAAATGAATAATATATCTAATAAGAATTTTGAAGAAATACTTGAAAAAAACAAAAAAAATAAAAATAATGAAATTAAATTTTCTAAACATGCTATTTCAAGGATAGATACAAGAAATATTCAATTAAGCGAAGATGAGTTGGAACAATTGAAAATTGGATTTAATAAAGCGGAAGAAAAAGGAATAAAGGATGCTTTAATATTTGTAGGAGATAAGGCTTTTATTGCTAGTATAAAGAATAAGACTATAATAACCACATTTAGCAAAGAACAATTAAAAAAACAATGTATTTACTAATATAGATGGGGGGGCAGTTATAGTATAACCGGACCTTTTAGGAGGTTATGTATATCTGACTGATAGAAGATATAC
>JMBV01000078.1_pt1 | contig 36898 bp, 49 predicted proteins | sample 616531 | NCBI WGS metagenome assembly JMBV01 (sample SAMN02727904, study PRJNA239997) | anaerobic digester metagenome | biome: anaerobic digester; isolation source: mesophilic anaerobic digester inoculated with municipal waste water sludge... | place: Germany: Bielefeld University, CeBiTec ...
GCAGCAGTGCAAGTGCAGGCCCCTTTCCCATACCGCTGGAGAGTAGTCCCTGTACAATAGGTACTTCAGTGAGCGTTGCAAAATACATAAAGGCCCCCCGGTGAAGCTGGCGAAAAAATTGGAGAAGAAGGAGTTTCCACCTACAGCCCACTCGATCCACCCGTTGGGTACCACTCCGGGGATAGCCACATTGTCGTGAGTCGATCCCAACAGGAAACCGGCGGTCACCACACCGATGGCTAGCAGTGGCATGATTTGTCTAGCAAACCCCCCCCAGGCCGAGATTGTCCATGCTTTGTTTTCCTCATCGTTCCTATCGAAGAGAGTTATCACAGAAAGAGCAGCGATGCCCACTATCATGGGTACCAGTGGCACCATTTTGGGATTGGGAATGAGCCGGCTGGCAAAAAGTATTGACAGCGCTGTAGCGGCCGCTCCCAACAACACCCATTGCCATTTGATTTTAGTACCCTTATCAGTGAGAAAGCCAGCATTAACCCCCCCAGAAATCCGGTAATATGCCATTTATAGGTGAAAAAAATAAAACCAAACGCTTGATGTGTCTCCTGTTGCAGGTGCGCCCCCCCAGTTAGCAGCCACCATAATCAGCACAAGCGTGAAGAAGTGGAACATGGTCTGCGATATAGGCCTTTTTGCCGGTGGAGCATCGAAGTTCATCTGCTCCTCCTGCTTTGCTTTCTCCTCTTTGCGAAAGATAAAGGCCATCACTAGTCCGATAATAACCGAGAAGAGTATAGCTCCTACCATTCGGGCAACACCCATCTCAGTACCGAGGATTCTCCAGGTAAGAATGATGGAGAGGATGCTGATGGCCGGTCCCGAGTAGAGAAAAGCCACAGCTGGTCCCAGCCCTGCGCCACGCTTGTAGATACTGGTAAAGAGAGGAAGTATGGTACATGAGCATACAGCCAAGATGGCACCCGAAACAGATGCTACGGAGTATGAAAGCCATTTTTTTAGCATTTGCCCCCCCGAAATAACGGATTACTGATGCCTGATTAATAAAAACGGCTATTACTCCGGCAATGAAAAAAAGCCGGAAGCAGACAGAGGATTACATGCTCCTGAGCATACCATTTCGAAAGATCGAGCGCAGCATAGATAGCAGTCATAAAACGCTCGTTGCCAATAGGCATAAAGAAGATAACCCCCCCGAAAATAAACACCACCCACACCAGATATTTCAGTTCCTTTTTTGATTCCATTTTTTTATTTTTTTAGACAATACAATATCGTTCCGCATCATTGATGCGGTAATTTAGACACCAGAATATATGCGACTTATAAGCCTATTATCTTTTTAATTTCCTTTTCTGAGGGTACATGACCTTTAATTTTCACCTCACCATCAACTACCACGGCCGGGGGGGTGGCTATAACATTGTACTTCATGATCTCCATGATGTCTTCCACCTTGCGGATCGTTACTTCAGCTCCAGTCTGCTCCACAACTTTTTGATGGTGTCGCAGGTCATTACACATTTTTTGCAACCGGGTCCCAATACCAATATTTCCATGATTTTATTTTTTTTAAATTTTGTTGTTTTGTGATAATATCCTTCTGAAATTTTCTTAAAGGCTTATTATGATGTAATAAGCACCCACAACCATAAAAACTGCCGCAACCCCCCCACGCTTGAACCATTCCTGGAAGCTGTTCATCTTTTTATAGAACGTACCGATATTACTCACGCTGTAGGCCAGCAGCCAGGCGATAATGATCACCGGAAGGCCTGTGGCCAAAGCGAAAACAGGTGGTATATGAGTCCCGATGTGGAGACAATCGTCATGGGGGGATCAATCCCCCGAAATAGAGCATCCCGCTATAGGGACAGAACGCCAGAGCGAACAGCAGTCCCAGTAAAAATGCATCCCAGTAGGTTTTCTTCCCTTTTTTTATTGCTAAACTTCTCCGTTAAATTGCCCACTCCGGGTATATTTAACTTGATAATGTCGAGCATAAAGATACCAATCAATAGCAATGCGATCCCAAGCCAGATGACACCGATACCTTGTAGTGCAGACGCAATTTTGAACTGACTGGCACCGAAAAAGAAGAGTAAGCCCAGCGCCGTATAGGTGAACATCCTTCCCAGCGTGTAAAAAAAGGCCATTGAACAACACTCTTTTTTTGATACCGATATCCTTACTCAGATAGGCGGTGGCCGTAATGTTGGTAGCCAGCGGACAGGGACTGATGGCAGTCATCAGCCAAGCAGGAACGCCGTAAGAAGCGGCCAGCCGGAGCTTTCTGTCAGGCTATGCAGAAGATTCATCATAATTCAGCTCTGTTTTTGTCTGTTAAAGCCTCCGATCCACTTCACTTTTCAGCATCTCTTTCACTCCAGCCGGATTGGCAAATGCGTTTTGTGTTATGTCGATATGGTCGTCACCCTTAGCAACAATCAGCGCGTTCCATGTTACACCATACCTTTCAACAAGTTCTTTGTTGGCGGCTTCGTCGGTCAGTATTTCTAAAAACTGTACTTTCTGGTTGTCACCATACATCTGCTCAACCGCCTCCTGGGTGAATTTTTGAACAGCAATGCAGGTCTTGCAGCGTTGTTTGCCATGAAAATAATAAACATAAACCGTCACAGGATCAGCATTCGTAACAGAGACTACCTTTGAGCTGTTTACTGAAGATTCTGTTGTCGCTTCATTTACATCTGCTTTATTCTCTTTACCATTTCCACAGGCAGTAAATAATAATACTGCCACGAACATCATAAGAACTTGTTTCATAGGACTGTTTTTTTTGTTTGTTTAATGAAAAATGATTAGTTTTTATTTCGGATTGATTGATCTGTTTCAGCCAATTTTTGGGTGAATGCAAAAAAAATCAGCTGTAACTGTTAACCTTTGCTATCTGATCGATAAAGGTTCTCAGCAACTCTCCCACGCTCTCCCAATTCTCTTTGTTGATGCAATACCTGACGGTGGGAGGAGTAAATTCTCCCTGAATCAGCCCCGCCTCCTTCAGTTCATTTAAATGTTGAGAAAGAGTGCTTTTGGCTACTGGAATAATTTCAGACATATCGCCGTGATAACAACAATTCTCGTTGGCCAACAGCTGCAAAATGGCTATTCTTACCGGATGGCCCAGTGCCTTGGCAATACGGGAAAGTCTGATCTGCTCTTCGGTGAATTCTTTTTTTTGACATGATAACTTTTATAGCTTAGAATTTATAATTCTTTTCAGTTCGCAAATATACGAATAGTTTTTCAGTTCGCAAATATACGAACAATAATATTTCCAAATTTTAGAACGCCACCAAACATCTTTTTATCAGGCCGATATTCAATACATTACATAATTTGCCATAATATATGCAAAACCTTATATGACTGATGTATTAGGTGATGATTTTGGCTCTTTTCTATATGTTATCTCCAATCAAATTGCTTGGTTGTCCTTAAAATTGGATGAGTATTGTCAGTTGTTTGCTGTAAAAGAAACGAGGATTGAATTGCTGAATCAGTCGGCTCCTTCTTTCTTCTTTCTCATTCAAAGAACACTATTGGAGAGTATCATTCTTGGAATAGCTAAACTTACCGATTCCTATAAATCCGGCAGTAAAAAAAATATAACGCTGAATACTATTACCAGTTATATTAATGATGAAGATTTGAGAGAGGACATTCAAAATGATATTCGTGAACTTACTCTTAAAGCTCAATTTTGTAGGGATAGGAGGAATAAAATTATCGCTCACATGGATTTTGACTTTACCCTTGATACAAACAATATTGAAAAACTTGAACCGGCAACAAAAAAAGGAAATAGAAACAGTTATTATATGAAAACGGAATTTTAGTCATTCCGGAAAATTGTTTCACAAGTGTTTCCTGATAATCTACCCTGTTAGGTTGAAGCGACTCGATAATAGGACGGTCGCCACCAAATAGACAATAGAGAAACCCTCTTTTAACCTGGTCAAAGTTAGTAATGAAATCAAACATCAGTTTCACATCAAACAAATCACGGGGGGGATGTTGGCGGTCGAGAGCTGCAGTAATTTTCGCGCCGTAGAGTTGGGAAAGTGAAACAATTCTTGCCTTGTTTGCAGTTTCAAATTCATTTTGTGCAGCATTACATAGTGGTCTTATCGAAGCCGGATCAATCAGCCCGCGTTTCGTTCCGCTCACTTCAATTTTAACCATAACCCCCCCTCTACGTGTACAGTAGATTTTATTCGGCTTCTCTCTAATGACAATATCCGGGACAACCGTCTTGATTTTTTTCCTTGATGATAGCCAGATTTTTATGGATATCCGCAAACGAATCTTCCCTGGGTTTTATTGGAATGTAAGTAAGGTCAACGTCAACGGAGTACCGAGGGAGGTCGAGGATATACAGGTTAATTGGCGTTCCACCGTGAATGGCAAAACTATCCACTTCCTCTAATGTCGGGATAATTCTAAGGAGTAATTCAACCTGTTGCGATACATCCTATTCATAATATACTAAATCTCTTGGTAAGGTTATCTGATATTTCGGATCATAAACACCATTCTTCACGTTTGAACGTTTCCCTTTACCCAGGTCTATCCTGTCCAAATTCAAATCATGGAACCACGAGTGCCCCCCCGCTTTCTCTGCCATATACAGGAACAACCGCTTCACTTTTACCGAACTGTTTTCCTCTAATAGCTGTTGCAGTAATTTTGGCCTCAAACCGTTAAGCATTTCCATGATCTGGTATAAATCGGTAAGATTGTAATGTTTGGGAGCAAGGTCTAAACTTTCCAGAAATGCTCTTTCAGGCAAGGAAACCGGCACTTCGAAATTGTTTTCATTGATTGAGGATATCCCCCCCGTTTTGCTATATTTGGAGTATTTCTTCAATATATCAACACCCCCCAGTCATATTTCGAAAACCATTTTGGGAACCATTCACCCCCCCGGGGGGCAATATATTACTATTGTCTGCCGGCCAAGCGGAACGTAATGGGCCAATCCCCCCCTCATTTCCAAAGCAGATACAGCCCCCCCTATATGGAATTTCTTACCTAACTGGCTATTATAGCACGACAGAGCACTAAACAAGGTCGGCTCTTCACCTGTCCTGTACATCACACCATCATCTATAGCCATAAGCCATTGCGAATTACGGTAATGTCTCTGCAGAGAATAGGATATCCCATTTTGATTTAACCACGAGGCAAAGTACAATGCTCCGGTTGGAAATTTCTGAAGTAATGAGTTTATTTTTGTTTGTCCTGTTGCAGTCATACTGCAAATACACTAAAAATAATAAACTATATGCGTTTCTATTAGAATTTTTATGTTTCCAATAAAATGGAATTATTTATTGTTTATTGGAGCAATACTTCGGTAATATTTTTAAAATAGTTTTTATAATTCGCTGAATATCAATCGAGTATGACGCTTTTTGGGGGGGATATGACATAAATTATTGACTGTCAGTATTATAAATGAAGTTCTAACGAAGCATAATTATAAATAAGAATCTATTTTTATAATTCAAGTTTCTCATGTTAAGTATTCAACTAAATATTCGACTGACAATGTTTTGTGGCTTTTTGAAAGTTCCTCTTGTTGTGAAAAAGCAATTAATCTTTCCTCCTGACTCAGTTTGCTTTACAGAACCCTCACTTTTAACTCTCATCAACGAATTCCAACAAATTCGTTTTTGCCTGGTTTCACTTGGTCAAGTTGAAGTTTTATTGTAATTTCGATGCCATTAAAATGAATTATATGCAACGTTTCTTTTACCACAGGCTCATTATTTTTATAACTTTAATTACATTCAGCCAGTCAGCATTCACCCAGAAAAAAAACAACTCGACCACTCCGTTTATGACGATTGGAAAAGCCTACAGGATATTTCCATCAGTAACGACGGCAGATTTATAAACGCAGTTATCAGCCCACAGGAAGGAGATAGCATGCTTTATATCTATGATTCAAAGGAATGTAGAGAGTTAAAGATTCACCGTGTAAATAAATATACTCTGTCGGCAGATGGACGATTTACCGTAGGAATGTTAAAGGCCCCCCTTTTTCAGATGTACGTCAGGCTAGGATAAAGAAAAAGAAAGCCGATGATTTTCCCAAAGATTCGTTGGTTATTGTCAATAATGAAACATTTAAGTTTTGCAAAATTGCAGATGTGAAATCTTACTCAACATCAACGGAGATGGGCGCCTACATTGCCTATAAAAAAATCTGCACCAAAAGATACGGTAAAGAACAAACAAAACAAACCAAAGGATTTTCTGATTATCAGAAACCTGAGCACCTCTGAAGAGGATACCGTTAAAAATTCAAAAGAATTTGCTTTTAACAAGTACGGAAATTCACTGGCTATTTCAGTGGAGCCTGAAAAAAAACGATTCCACCGATACACACAAAGTGTTGTTTATCGATTTGAAAAACGGGGCCAAAAAGCAGATTTCAGCTGATAAAATGGAATATAAATCATTTTCTTTCGACGAGCAGGGAAGTCAGCTTGTTTACATAGCTACAAAAGATACTTCTAAAATTGAACAAAAGGTATTCGATGTAAGGTATTTCAAAAACTCAATGGATTCGGCAGTTATAGTTGCTTCTAAAACATCAAAAGGGTTGCCTGAAAATTGGATTTTCAATGAAAACTCAAAGCCATATTTTAGTAAAGACGGTGAACGTATTATTATTGGAGCTGCTCCAAAACAAATACCTAAAGACACAACAATTGTTGATTTTGAAACAGCCATCCTCGATGTTTGGCACTGGAAGGACCCGGTTGTACAGCCGCAACAACTTTTGAGGCTAAAAAAAACGAATTACGCAGGACCTATACCGGCGTTATTGATCCCGGCCGCCCTCACGAATTTGTTTCCATAGCCAACGAACAAATGCCCAATGCTTTGTTTTCAGATGAAGGAAACGGGCGTTTTGTCCTTCTTACTTCGGAATTACCTTATGAGATTGAAAGCCAGTGGGATATTTCTCAAAAAAACGGATGCGTGGATTTACGATATGCAATTCCATCAATTGACCGAAATTGCTAAACCTGTTGAGGGAAGGCCTCAGATTTCGCCATCGGGTAATTTTACCTACTGGTGGAATACCTCTGTAAAACAGTGGTTCTCTTTCGATAACAAAACCAGAAAAATCGTCTGTCTGACTAAGGAGATCCCGGTCAACTTCTGGAATGAAAAAAATGACACACCAAGCAAACCCGGTGCGTACGGGATTGCGGCATGGGGGGGACAGGATGACAAATTCGTACTTTTATACGATGCCTTCGATATATGGAAAATTGATCCTATCGGAAAAGAGATGCCGGAGAATATCACTAAAATAACGGGAGAAACGATTCAATTACTTTCCGGTACATCAACACCGATCCAGAAAAGCTTTTTATTGAGCCAAAAGATGTTTTGCTCTTATCGGCATTTGACAATAAAAGCAAAGAAAGTGGTTTTTATACTCTTAAACAACAAGGCAGAAATCCATTAGTAAAAAGGGAATTGGATAAATACAAATATACTTCTCTTAAAAAGGCAAAAAAAACGCGGAAGCATTTGTTTTTCAAAAAAAAGCAATTTTAATACGTCACCAGATTTGTATTTAACCCTGAATTTTTGGAGATCGGTAGAAAAACTAACCTGTATCAATCCCCAAATGAAAGATTATAGCTGGGGGGGTACAGCAGAAATTTTTGAGTGGACAACATTCGATGGTAAACAATCACAGGGAATTTTGTATAAACCCGAGAATTTCGACTCTGGGAAGAAATATCCGGTAATGATATATTTCTACGAAAAACATTCCGATGACCTTTACCGCTATTTTGCTCCTGCGCCAAGCCGATCAGTTATTAATATTCCATTCTTCGTTAGCCGGGGGGGATACATTGTTTTTACACCGGATATTCACTACGGGGGGGTAGGACAACCCGGCAATGATGCGTACAACTACGTTGTTTCGGGAGCGAAGGCATTGGCAAAAAACAGATGGGCAGATCTGGAAAATATGGCCATACAGGGGGGGCAAAGCTGGGGGGGGCTATCAGGTGGCATATATAATTACCCGCACAAATATGTTTAAAGCTGCCGGAGCCGGTGCGCCAGTGTCAAACATGACAAGTGCTTACGGCGGAATCCGCTGGGAATCGGGGCGCAGCCGCCAGCTTCAGTACGAACAGACACAATCAAGAATTGGCGCTACAATGAGCGACTCACTGCAACTTTATATTGAGAACTCTCCTGTTTTCTTTGCTAATAAGGTAAACACACCGCTGCTTATTATGCACAACGATGATGACGGTGCAGTGCCCTGGTATCAGGGAATTGAGTATTTTATGTCGCTGCGTCGCCTGGGAAAACCTGTATGGATGCTCCAATACAACAAGGAAGCCCATAACCTGAGCCTGCGCCGTAATGCCAAAGATCTTTCCATCAGGCTGCAACAGTTCTTTGACCATTATCTTAAAGGTGCTCCCGCTCCTGTTTGGATGACACGTGGTGTGCCGGCTATTGAAAAGGGAAATCGTGGGGGATATGAAATTGATAACTCAACAACCGGGAGATAGGTAAACTGGAGATAGGGCAGACTGAGATAGGACAACCGGAATAGACAATTTTTATCCAGTTTATTTACTTTTTGTCAAAAAAAATCAATAGATAATGTCGGATAATTGCCAGATTATTTGTTTATTTGTAAGTGAAATGTTACAAAAAAAACAGTTATTATGATCCGCGATTTAACTGAACTGCTCCGGAAAGCCAAAAACAGGCCAAAAAAGGACGGTAGCTATTGCTGCTGCTGAAAATGAACATGTGCTTAAAGCTTTGAAAGATGCTGTGAAAGAGGAAATTATAATCCCTTTGCTTATAGGAGATAAAACTAAGATTGAGCGAATAGCTTTTTCAATAGGTTTTGATTTGAGTAATTTTGATATTATCGACAACCGGGAGGGTGCTGCTGTTTCTGCACGAATTGCCGTGGAGAACATAAAAAAATGGAGATGCAGATATAATAATGAAAGGATTCGTTAGTACCGGTGAACTTTTGAAAGCGGTTCTTGACAAAGAATCTGGATTACACTATAATCAGTTGCTAAGTCATGTCGCTTTTTTTTCAATCTCCTTACTACCATAAGATTTTTTTTGTGTGACCGATGTGGCGATGAATATTGCACCTGGTCTTTACGAAAAGGCACAAATTATAGAGAACGCGGTAAACGCATGTCAACTCCTTGGTATTGAAAAACCAAAAGTGGCTGTGGCAGCTGCTGTGGAGAAGGTAAATCCAAAAATGGAGGCTACGGTACATGCTGCCCAATTAAAAGAAATGAACCTTGACGGACGGATAAAAGGGTGTGTGGTGGATGGCCCCCCCTTCGCGATAGACATAGCAGTGAATAGGGAGGCAGCACGAAACAAAGGTATTGAGAGTGAAGTTGCTGGCGACTGTGACATCATACTGGCACCCGATATTGAGGCGGGGGGGAATATGTTTTACAAAGCACTTAACTTTTTAGGCGGGGGGGCAACAGTAGCCGCTGTTGTGATGGGTGCTGCAGCACCTGTTGTGCTGACCTCCCGGTCAGACGATGAGCGGAGCAAGTTGTTCTCAATTGCACTGGCAGCCTGTCTAAGATAATATATTATTGGCCCTTGTTGCCGAAGCAGCAGCTTAAACAGCTATATCCCCCGGAAAGAACATTAAGATGTATATAAAAAAAATAAAAACATATAAACATATGGGAACAAATACACGTATTCTTGTCATTAACCCCGGGTCAACGTCGACTAAGATAGCAATTTACCAGCAGGAAAAGGTGATCTTCCTTAAAACAATCAAGCATGCTCCCGAAGCATTACGAAAATTTGAAAAGATTACAGATCAGTATGAATACAGAAAGAATATCATTTATGAGGAACTAAAGGGTGCTGACGTCCCCCGTTGAAACCATTGATGCAGTGATAGGGAGGGGGGGAGGGCTGGTGAAACCTATTGCATCAGGTGTTTACCGGGTGAATGAAGCAATGCGAAAAGACCTTTTTGAATGCAAGCGTGGAGAACACGCCAGCAACTTAGGAGCGCTTATTGCGCACGATATCGCGAAGCTGCTCCCCTCGGCAGAAGCATTCATTGCCGATCCCGTTGTGGTGGATGAGTTACTGCCTTTGGCAAGATATTCCGGACATCCGCTATTTGAAAGAAAATCAATTTTTCATGCGTTGAATCAGAAAGCAATAGCCCGCTCACACGCAAAATCTATCATGAAAAATATGATGACCTTAATCTTATTGTGGTACATCTTGGAGGTGGAATTACTGTAGGCGCACATCAAAAAGGAAAGGTGATTGATGTAAACCAGGGACTTGATGGTGATGGCCCTTTTTCCCCCCCGGAACGCTCCGGCTCATTGCCAGTGGGGCAATTGTTGAAAGTAGCTTTCAGTGGGATATACAGCTACGAAAAGATGTCTGAAATGGTTGTCGGTAAAGGAGGAATGATGGCTTACCTGGGAACTAATGATGCTTATATTGCCGAACGTGAAGCGAGAAATGGTGATAATAAATGTATGGAAGTGCTGGAGGCGATGGCTTACCAGGTGGCAAAAGAGATAGGTGCCATGTCTACCGTATTGAAAGGGGAGATTGATGCGATCCTTATTACTGGCGGAATTGCCAATAGTAAATGGTTCTGCAATCTGATCAGCCAACGGGTCTATCGGATTGCACCGGTTCACCTCTATCCGGGCCAAGACGAAATGGGAGCCCTGGCGGAGAATGCATTGCTTGCCCTCAATGGAGAGATTGAGATAAAAGAATACAAATAGATGTATCTTTTTAATCCCTGGCACGATCTTGCCCTTGCAAATTTTGAAGCTAACTATACACCACCTGCTGCTGCTGTGAAGATGGCCGAGGATCTGGCCGTTTTGCCGGTATGGTATGGGAAAGGTGATTGGTGATAGCGGAAGGAGAGTTAAACCGGTCATTTGTCGATGCCATTAAAAAGATATTCCCTGTTTCCTCTGATCTGATTCCATTCAGTGATATTTGTTTGCACCCCCCCGGTGAGGAGATTATTCCCTGGGGGGGATGGAGTCCGGCATTACGTAAAAGCTTCTGGCTCAGGGTGCCGCTGAACAGCAAATTCCTACGATTGAAGATTTAAGGCGATTAAGGGAGTATTCGAACCGGCAAAATGCTGTGCTACTGCTGCGTGATTTAAAGGCCGGGGAAGTGGAATTTTGTGGGGGGGAATCATATTTTTTTTCACAAACATGGAGGAGTTGTTGGCATATCAGCACTCTACTCCCGGCAACAAGGTATTGAAGATGCCACTCTCCGGCAGCGGAAAAGGATTGATATGGATATTGGGGGGGGAGATAACTGACAAGCAAGTTGATTGGTGCAGACGGGTTATCAGATTACAGGGTGGGGGGTGGTAGCGGAGCCTGTTTTGAGCAAGATACAGGATTTCGCAATGGAGTTTTATATTGATAGGGGGGGAAAGGCCAGCTTTGTAGGTTATTCTATTTTCGGGTCTACAGCATCGGGCGCATACAAGGGGAATGAACTACTTTCCGATAGACGGATTGAAGAAAAACTTTCCGCTAATATTTCTTTTACCCTGATGCAGCAGCTTCGAGAGACTCTTTTAGTGAAGCTTGCCGGTTATTTTCCTTTATATACCGGTTATGCGGGTGTCGATATGATGATTTGCGAAACGGCAGGAGGGTACCGTGTCCAGCCTTGTGTGGAGATCAATATGCGAATGAATATGGGTGTAGCGGCACATCTATTCTTCGATAGTTTTGTTAATTCTTCCTCGGAGGGGAAGTTCGTTGTGGACTATTTTAAAAAGCAGGGAAGCGCCTTGTCGTTCCATGAAAAATGCAACGGGAATCCCCCACTACAGGTAACAGGTGGAAAAATACTTTCCGGATACCTGTCATTGACTCCCGTTGCAGCAGATAGCCGCTACACTGCATATGTAGTAGTGGGTTAATCAACTATTCATTGTGAGAATGGTTTTGCTTAGTCAGGGTGTTAAAAATATTTTCGATCAGCCCGGTTGTCGTTGTTTCGGAATAGAAACCATAAACATTCACCAATACTCCTTTTAAATAGTTTTATGAAAAGTGGGCTATTTTTTTTCATCTCCTCTGCGAAGTATTTATAGAACAGAGGTATAGTCCTTATTCCATTGTAGAATTGCTCAAGCGGGAAGTTCTCGTTGGGCGAGTGAATTGCATCGGACCCGAGCCCAAAGCCCATCAGTACCGATTTTATTCCGAGAATCTCTTCAAAAGCGGCAATGATTGGGATGCTGCCACCTGAACGTACTGGCACCGGCTCTTTCCCGTAGATTTCCCTGTAGGCTTTTTCGGCTGCCTGATATGCCGGTAAATCAATGGGACAAACATAGGAGGGGGGGCCTCCGTGTAGATACTCCACCTTCACCTTTACCGATTTTGGTGCTATTCCCTCGAAATATTTCACGAAAAGCTTAGCTATCTTGTTGTGGTCCTGGTTGGGCACCAGTCGTGTGCTGATCTTGGCATAAGCTTTTGAGGGCAAGACAGTTTTTGCCCCTCCCAGTATAGCCGCCCCCCATATACCACATACGTCAAATGAAGGGCGAATACCGGTACGCTCACTGGTGGTATACCCTTTTTCGCCGGACAGCTCCTTCACATCGAGCGACCTTTTATACTCTTCAGCAGAGAATGGAGCTTTTGCCATCATTGAGCGTTCTTTTCGAGAGACCTCCACCACATCGTCGTAGAATCCGGGAATCAAGATCCGCCCTTCATCATCAACAGTCTGGGCAATCATTTTTGAAAGCACATTGATAGGGTTAGCAACAGCTCCGCCGAAAATACCGGAGTGAAGGTCCACATTTGGCCCCCCGTTACTTCTACCTGCCAGTAGGCAAGTCCCCCCCGGAGGCCGGTAGTAATGGAGGGGGGGACATCCGGTGCTATCATAGAAGTATCGGAGACTAGTATAACATCAGCTTGCAGCATCTTCTTGTTTTTTTGCAGAATTCGGGAAGACTGGGAGAGCCTATTTCTTCCTCACCTTCGATAAGGAACTTCACATTACATTCCAGCCTGCCTGATTGCACGAGATATTCAAAGGCCTTGGCGTGCATGAACGACTGTCCTTTGTCGTCATCGGCACCACGCGCCCAAACCTTTCCATCCTTTACCACCGGCTCAAAAGGATTGGTCTTCCATGATCCTATCGGATCAACAGGCATCACATCCATATGGGCGTAGACCATTACAGTGGGTGCATTTTGCTGATAATTTTCTTCCCCCCCGTAGGTAACAGGGTTTCCTCCGGTTTCCATAACCTCGGCCTTGTCGGCTCCTGCAGCCAGAAGGAGTTCTTTCCACTTTTCTGCAACCCGGTACATATCGGGTTTGTGCTCTGGCAGTGAAGAGACCGAAGGGATGCGGATAAGCTCAAAAGCTCGTCCATAAAACGTTTTTTTTGTGTGTTTCTATGTACTTGTCTATTTCATTCATATTATTTCGGTTTTACTATTTAGTGTAAAACTATAAAAAAAATTGAGAGCGTTGCAATAGAATTGCCTATTTTCAACTGTTTTTTTTCATTTGTCTGGAAAAAAAACTTGTAAATTTGTTTATTAAAAATTATAACGGGGGGGAAAACAGTGCAATAGTTCGTTCATAACAGTGCTTTGTTGATTGCGTTTCTGACCTGCTTGTCGGGGGGGAAAACAGTGCAATAGTTCGTTCATAACTGTACCCTTAAAAAAACACCAGGAATAATGAAAAAAAATCCTTTTCACTACCATCATGTTACTTCTTGCCGGATTAGCGGCATGCAGTACCAACACGAAAGATAAGACAGATATGAAAAACGCTGACTTTATAACTGATTCACAGATAGGCAATGTTACGAAACAGTTGAAAGATTCACTTGGCGAGCCACACTCTTTCCGTATTGAACGGGGTGTAAAGCAAGTAGCTGGTCTGTGGCGGGAGCCGGACGGCACTGTGGACGATTTTGCCCGCTTCTGTAAAAGCTCTTTTGTGGCCGATAAGGAGCAGTTGGCATCACTTTTCAACACTCTGGAACGAAATTTAGAGGTAATCAACGGCTATTTTCACAAGATGGATGTGATGCTTAAAGCACCTCTGCAGCTCGAAGGGCCTGAGATCACTCCAGTGGATATGATGTTCGGCAGTTACGACGCAGCAGCTCATCTGACGGATGATCTTTATACCAACAGGATAGCTTTTATTACAGCATTGAATTTTCCGTTTTACTCGTTGGAAGAAAAGAGCGAGCTTGGGGGGGAAAAGTGGACACGGCAAGAGTGGGCGTATGCACGTATGGGAGACAAGTTTATTTCGAGAGTCCCCGCAACTGTTAAGCAAGAAATCTCAAAGACTCTTACAGAAGCTGATACCTATATTTCAGATTACAATATTTACATGGGGAATTTGAGGAATATTAAGGATGAACAACTCTTTCCAGATGACATGAAACTGATATCTCACTGGGGGGGATTACGCGATGAGTTGAAATCGAATTATGCAGACAAAGAGGGAGGTATTGAAAAGCAGCGGATTATCTATACTGTGATGCAACGTATAATTGATCAGTCCATTCCATTGCAGATTATTAACAGCGATACCTATACATGGAGGCCTGAGACGAACGATGTTTTGAAGGGAAAGAAAAGGTCTCTTCCACTCCTGAAGAGACTAAGAGATATGAGGTGTTCCTGAAGAATTTTCATGCTATGAGTCAGCTTGATGTCTATTCTCCGCATTATCCCACTCAGCTTGCACGGGCTTTCGATGCTTCCATGGAGATCCCTCAGAAAGATGTGGAGGAGTTGTTCAAAGGATTGCTCTCTTCACCGCAGGTTAAAGAGGTGGCGTCATTCATCGAGTCGAGGCTTGGACGGAAGTTGGAACCTTTTGACATCTGGTATAACGGGTTTAAAGCTCGTGGTAGCATTTCCGAAGAACAGCTCTCTTCAATCACCTCCGAGAAATACCCTGATGCGAAAGCACTTGAAAAGATCTTCCCAATATTCTCGAGAAACTTGGTTGGTCACCCGATAAGGCAAATGATATATCTTCGCTAGTAACAGTCGACTCATCACGTGGTGCCGGGCATGCATGGGGAGCTGAGATGCGCAATGATGTTGCCCGCCTTCGTACACGCATAGGACCCGGGGGGGGATGGATTATAAGGGTTACAACATTGCCGTTCATGAGTTTGGCCACAATGTAGAGCAGACCATTACCATGAACAATGTGGATTCCTACATGCTCAACGGTGTTCCTAACACCTCTTTTACCGAAGCTGTGGCATTTTTATTCCAAAAGCGTGATCTGGAGCTGCTTGGCCTGAAAAACCCAAATACTGAAGATGAATACTATCTCGCGTTGGATAACTTCTGGTCTAGTTACGAGATAATGGGGGGGTGTCGCTGGTCGATATAAAAGTATGGGAGTGGCTTTACGCTCACCCCGATGCTACACCGGCTCAGTTGAAAGAGACTGTTATTAATGCTGCAAAAGAGGTCTGGAACACATATTATGCAGGAGTATTGGGAGGAGAAGATGAGACGTTGTTGGGAATCTATTCTCACATGATCGATTACCCTCTATACCTTCCCAACTACCCGATGGGGCACCTGATCGACTTCCAGATTGAACAGCAGGTACGCGGAAAAAAAATCTTGCTGAAGAAGTTGAACGGATGTACACCCAGGGCAGAATAATACCGCAGTTGTGGATGAAAAATGCAGTAGGATCTCCCATCTCTATAGAGCCTCTGCTTTCATCAACAGATGATGCACTGCAGTCATTAAATAAGTAGCTTAAAATATATATCTAACTTTAGTGAACTGTTTCGTTAAGCTAAATGAGCAGAGGACAAATTTATTTGGACTATGCCATAGCGAGAAATAGTCTAACTTTAGTGAACTATTCGCATTAAGTCAAAAGAGCAGAAGCCAAGTTTACTTTTATTATTCCTTGACGAGCGAATATCTAACTTTAGTGAACTATTCGTAGCCGTAGTTTGAATAAATAATGTAATTTTGCATTGAAATAAGGAAAGATGCCGGAGTGGTCGATCGGGGGGGCGGTCTCGAAAACCGTTGTACTCTCGCGGGTACCAAGGGTTCGAATCCCTTTCTTTCCGCAGGAAATATTAAAGGGATGGGCGGTGACGCCATAAATGTACACGGGACTTCCAGAGGGTAGCCATAAGAGTGAATGAGAACACACTATATACACGTTACATGCAGTGGCAGGTGTGGAATTAAAGTTTTTATAAACGGACGATTGCAGTAGTTGGTTCGAGTCCGCTGCCAGCTATGAGGTGATAATTATAAACAGCAGTTTTCCTACTTTGTAATCGTAATCTAAAACAGTGAGTCCACTTTAGTTAGTCGTTTTGTTAAAAATGATTTCTGATTTTCAAGTTATTATGATGTCAAATCTTCTTATTTGAGACTTTTCAAGCAGACTAAAACAATATGTTTGAAATATTCGACCGTCAGATAGTTTACGTCAAATCTACCTACTGAATGGTTTTTCGTAGCAATAACACTATAATATACTATACCTAATTTTAACAGTTTGACCGGAACAAATACCCGTTCTTCCTTAAACAGATCATCAAAGTTCTTATTGAAAACAACTGCTTCGAAAACTGTAGGGATACAGATGAAGATATACTTGAGGAAAATTCGGCAAAAGATCCGGTAACGGAGAAAAAAAATCCATAACATAAATTATCATTGAGATAATTTGTAAAAATAAGAACATGATTTTTGCATATAAAAAAAATAATATTTATCTTTGCAATGCACACGTGTGCATCTTTATTTTAATTTCATTTACTTACTTTACGAAAAGAGGATTTCATTTAGTATTTTAGTGATATTAACACGAGGGTAATTACTTCACAATTATGCGAGTGCGGAGTTAAAAATGAAATAGAGTAGATCATTACCAATTATTTTTAACATGTGCAAGCAGACCGATAGTTGATTTGGCTCTCAACTTAATTGATTATATTTATAAATAGTTGTGTTTTCGTTGTAACAACCGTTTCCCTAAAGCTTGTATTTTAATAAGATACTACTGGCGTCGATTTGTTTTATAATGCAATGTGAAGAATAGCACAAATAGTTTTTTTTGAATAAAATAAATAATTGCGAAAGTTTTAAAAAAATGACGAATTTGATCAATGACAAACCAAAAATATATTGAAAATTGACAAAAACAGAATTATTAAGAAAAACAGGATTGTATCAAATCATGATTAATTTAAACGAATTGGGGGGGAAATTTACAAAATTAATATCACCGGAAGTTGATCAATAACGAAATTTAAACAGTTCAAAATTTGGATAAAATATTTAATGACATTCTTATGTAATATGAATTTTCATTTTCACAATCAATTGTAGCAATTCTTGCTTTATCTACTTTTCTGTCTTCATGTAATTCCCATTTTAGAGAATGGGAACGAGCAGCAAATGACCCATCGGCTGCACATTTGGCAAAACCAACAAAAGTACAGTATGAATGGCAGGAAATGGAACGAGGAATGTTTATACAGTTAGATCCTGCAACTATACAAGAACGTGAATATGATGATGGCAGCACACCATTAAAAGATATTCGTTTTGAAAGTTAGATGTAAATGAGTGGGTAAAAGCTGCGAAAGCATGGGGGGGAGCAGAAGAAATTATTTTTATGCTGGCTCATAGTGGTGGCTTTTGTATGTGGCCTAGCGCAACCACTCAATATCATATTGGAAATACATCCTATAAAGGCGGTAATGGCGATGTAGTAAAAGAATTTGGAGAAGCTTGTAGACAAAATGGATTGAACATGGGCTTTTATTGCTGGTCTCCACACCCCCCCGAAGAAGAAGCGGAAGACAACAACACGGTGACATATACTAAAATAGATAAAGTAAGTACCCGTAAGGAAGCAGATCAAATTTTACATACGCGTATTCGTGAAATAGTAGAACGATTAGGCAGTGACCACATTACAGAAATATGGATTGACCAGCCCATTAATGCTCATCTTGGAGACATATTGAAAGAATTATTGCCAAATGCTGTGGTTGCTGCTGTTGGTTGTCACGATCCATTACCTACGGTGCGTTGGCCCGGAAATGAAAAGGGAGTTGTGTCAGACCCCTGTTGGTCAGTAACTACATTAGAACGGATGAACCGTGTTTTTGAAACTCAGTTTGAAGCAGATGCTAACCAAACACAAGATGCGGATAATCCCGACGGTGATTACTGGGCTCCACATGAAGCTGATGTTCCTTTGCACAATCATTTTTGGCACATGAGGCCTGAAGCACTAAAACACCGTCGTAGTGTAAATGAATTGATGGAATGTTATATCAAGTCCGTAGGACGTAACAGCTTTCTCCTGCTGAATTGTGCTCCTCAAGCCGATGGGAGTATTCATCCTGACGATATGGAACGTTATAAAGAATTTGGAGTTGAGATAGAAAGGACCTTCGGGCATCCTATTGCTGTATTGGATAAAGAAGTTGGTAATGAACATTGTCTGAACCTACCGGTTCCCACACATGTAACTTATACAGATGTATGGGAGGCTTATAATTACGGACAGCGTATTCGCTCATATGTAATTGAAGGATTTGATGTAGACAAGAAATGTTGGATAGAATTGGCATCCGGAACATCCGTAGGGCGCAGAAAAATTGATCCGATACCAGATTGTCCATTAATTGATAAAGTTAGATTGAAAGTAAAGCAAAGTGTGGGTATACCTATGTTGAGGAAAATCATGGTACATACAAAATGAACAAATCATGGGAGAAAAACTATCTTGCCCGTCTACAAAGATATTTAAAAGAAAAGTATCTGGTGATGTGTTTTATTCCCTTGGAGCCACTGCATTGAGGAAGGGGGGGTTGATTGTTTAGATACATATACTCTCTTTGTACAAAATTTGGAAGAGAATCTGCTGCAAGACCATGTACATCCTTCTCTCGTTGGCTATATTTTAGTGGTATTATTCCTTTATAATTATCTAAATATTAAAGAAATTAGAAACTAAACCATTCATTTGTCTTGCATGTGGAATAACTCAATTTTTTTGACAATCAAATGTGAGAATATGATTATATTTTTTTTCGATATTAAATAAAACTACTATTTATAAATTCATTTTTTTTAATTTTATAGTGTATTATGAAAAAGAATTTTTTTATTGGCAAGCTTGACGCTGTTGTTTCCATTGATTTGCCTGGGTATTGATATTAAAATCAATAATTTTCAAGAATTAGGCAATATTTATACGGAAGCTACTCGTACATTGAACGAAGTACACTCATCTGCTGACTGGACAAATGCACTCCGGACATTGGAAGAACTTCAAAAGAAATGTGAGGACAATCCGGCATTGCAGGCAGTGATACGATTGACTTATACAACCTGTCCTCAAAATTTGAAATCTGAATATGAGCAAGCATTGAAGTTGCAATCGGAAATGCAAGATGCTGTCAAACGTTTGTCTATGGCTGGAAATCTTCAATCTTTAGATATTGCAACCAAAGTGAACTCATTTGTCAAATCGGTATATTTGCAAGAGCTTGTATATGATGAGCGTATAGGTGAAGAAGGTGCTCCTTATGAAACCAAAGAACAACGTGATGCAAGAATGAAATGGTGGAGAGATGGCAAATTTGGGATGTTTATTCATTATGGGCTTTATTCTGGCTTAGCAGGTGAATTCCAGGGAGAAAATATGAAGGATGTGTTGAGTGGATTCAAATGCAGTCTGGTGCAGATTTTGAAACTTATAAAAAGAGGCAATGCCTCGTTTCAATCCTAAATCTGGAATGGCAGAGAAATGGGTAAAACTGGCAAAAGAAGCCGGATGTACTTATACGGTACTGACAAGTCGTCATCACGAAGGCTTCAATATGTTTGATACACCACATTATGATTTCAATGTAAAGAATAAAAAGGTATAGACATCGTAAAAGAATATGCAGCTGCATGCGAAAAAAAATAATATAAAAGCTGGATATTATTTTTCTCTGTTAGACTGGAATCATCCTGATTATGATCCTACTAATTCTGGCATTTCATACCCAGAAGGAAACTATGAAGCAGAAAAACAGGGAAAACGTCATTTTGGAAACCATGAGAAATACAAGGAATATCTATTTAATACTTTCAATAATTTAATCAACCAATATAAAGTGGATTTGATTTGGTGGGATTTCAGCCAACCCAAATTTCAGGGAGATTATGCATGGGGGGCAACCCGCTTAATGAAATCCTTATTCGACAAACACCCAAAAGCAATTCAAAACAATCGTCTTTATCATTCTGACAACCATCTGAGTGAAGGAGGAATAAAAGTTACCCCCCCACTTGGAAAGGTGATTATTCTACTGCTGAACATCATGTCCCGGCTACAGGCATTGATGGTGATTGGGAAGCCTGTCAAACATTGAATGGAACTTGGGGGTATTCATCTTTTAACCAAAAATGGAAGTCTGCTGATGAACTTATTCATGAACTGATAGATGTAGTAAGTAGAGGGGGAAATTTCCTTTTGAATATTGGCCCTGAGCCTGACGGTTCCATACCCGAAGAGAGTGTGGAAATTTTCAAGACAATTGGAAAATGGATGAAAGTAAATGGCGATGCCATCTACGGAACCAGAGCTAATCCTTTCGACAAAGAGTTTCAATGGGGGGGACGAGTGACTCGCAAAGGTGATAATAAATTATATCTCATTCTTTACTCCGAACCTGAAAATGGGAAAATAGAATTACCCTGTTCTTTTGAAAAAGGGGGGGTGGTTAAAGCACATTTACTGCAGAACGGGAAAAAAAGTAAAATTATCACAGTTCAATGACAAGAACCAATGCATATTAGACGTAAGTCATGTCCGTATAGAACAACCTGCAACAGTTATAGAGTTAACAGGGAAATGGAAGTTGTAAAATATATTAATTCATATTATTAATGTATTATTAAAGCAGAAAACTAGTTGGGAATGTAATTCAAATTGTGTGAGGAATTAAAATTATAATCAACCATTTATTGAAGATAGATTGCGTTGTATAACGTAGAAGTAAGAAGTAATGATTGGTATATAATCTGGCACAATTTGAATTACAATTCCAACCAACTTATTTGAATATTATAATGAGCTCCTTATTTTCAATTTCAATGGTAATATAACATCTTCCTTTATCTCGGTTTTTTTTGTTCTATCTGTTTTATGAGAAGACTGAATAGTGTTTGTGACAAGTTATCAATAGATTGAGACAAAGTTGTTAATTGCGGATCACATACAGCTCCCATTGGGTTATCATCAAAGCCAATAACAGCGACATCATCGGGAATGGTAAATCCCTTTTCTTTTAGGAAATTCATCGTTCCAATGGCAATTTCATCATTAATGCATATTATGGCATCTGGTATTTCTTTTTCTTTAAACAGTAAAGAGGCCGATTCGTATCCGTCATTGATAAATATTTGCTTCGCATTTATAGATCTATTATAAGACAAGCCTGCATCTGAAATAGCTTCATTATACCCGTTCAGCCTATCTTTAAATATTCTCATATGGCTATTAAACGAAATGTAAGCAATGTTTTTTTTATTCCGCTTTATTAATTCATCGACTACCATTCGAATTGCATGATAATTATCCAATGTAATTGTAGAATATTGAGTCTTTACCGGTACTCTGTCAAAAAAAACTAATGGAATTCCTTCTTCTTTTAATTTATCGAAATGAGCGGTTGATTTAGTTTTTAATCCCACTGAAATGGCAACGCTGCAACACGCAAACTAATTAATGAGTTTATAATTTTTTTTTCTATATATGGGTTATCATTTGATTGGAATATCATTATCATATATCCATTATTATAAGCTAATTCAGTTATGGAAGAAATTAGCCTTGAAAAAAAATGATGCTTGAAATCAGGAATGATGAATGAAATAATTCTGCTTTGCCTATTTCTTAAATTTTGAGCTAATAGATTAGGGGGGGTATATCCTAAATTATGAGCTTCCTGTAATACTCGGTTTCGAGTTTCTTCTTTTATTTTTTTTACTGCCATGCAAAGCTCTTGATACAGTAGTGTGATGTATGCCTAACTGTTTGGCTATATCTTTTATAGTTACTTCTTTTTTTCATAATCATTATTGAAACAAGGGATATATTAATGACTTTTGATATAATATCTTAAAAATAATAACATAATAACTAACTTATATATCTGACAAATATAGTGATTATATCGCAAGATAATTATAACCAGTAAATCGAAAACTTTAGTACAACGAAATTTGTAGCAAAGCTATAACAAGATTAAATCGTTTTTGTAAAATTAATTTCACATTTGATATATCGCTGTTAAATAGAATGATATACATTAATTTGCAGGAAATTCTGTGCTCACTAGCCTGCCTTAACAATATTTTACATAAAATAAGAATATTATTTTTGCATATATAAAAATAATATTTACTTTTGCAATGCACACGTGTGCATTTTTGCTTTTAGTACATTATCAACATAAAAAAAATGGATTCAATTCAGTGTCTTGATGATATTTAATTATCTCAAAAAAAATAGTTGACGTAAGGTAAAACACTTATTATAAATGCATTAAACAAAATGCAACATTCACATGTCAAATACAAAAAAAAGTTATTAAAAAAATATTGTGCAGCCTAAGTGCATGCGCATGTATTAAAAAAATCAACAACAAATGTTGTCTGGAGTTAATTACTGTGACCTGTGGAGTATCAACAGATGAAGTTGCCTTGAAGTTGGCATTAATTTCCATCGTTATTTGGGCATATGCTTTTGCCGTGTTAAAAGAGTTGACAGGAATATTAGCTGATTTTATACTATCAATGGTCACACAGTAAAGCATGATTGATTAGGCACGTTTTAATATATAGTCGATGCTTGTGACAATGGTGTGAGTATTGAAAAAGAGATAAATGCTTCACACATAACGAATGTATATTTCAAATTTATTGATGTAATTGCCCTTTTATTTGAAGGTATACTTGGCATATGGCATTGTAATTACGTCATTGAATGATTATTAATATTTATCAAATTTTTCTATTAGAATTGCTCTAAATGTAATGTATTGTTTCACTTAAAAATTTATCACATGTAAAAATTTATCACATGAAAAAAAAGCAAATTAATTATTTTTATGGTATTGTCTGCCTTTATGCAGCTCAAAGCTCACCAAGCTCCAATGAATGAGATATCCATTAGTTTGAATGCGCTATCCTCTCAACAACAATCATCAAAAGTCGAAATTAAAGGTATGGTAATAGACATCAATAATGAACCGATGATTGGTGTTAATGTATTTTATACATCGAAAGAGGGAGGGATACAAGCTGGAACATCAACTGATATGGATGGGAACTATGTTTTGCAAGTAGAAAGAGATGCTGAAGTGACATTCAGACTTATCGGATACAAAACATCGACAATACGTTTTACGGGAAACAATGCAAATGCATTTCGCGTAGTAACGATGTTTGAAGATTCAGAATTGCTTGACGAAGTTCAAATTGTAGCATTTGGCCGACAAAAGAAAGAGAGTGTCGTTAGTTCAATATCAACGATTAAGCCGGCAGAGTTGAAAATACCTTCAAGCAATTTAACCAACTCGCTTGCCGGCCGCATTTCAGGTTTGGTATCTTATCAACGTTCGGGTGAGCCGGGGGCTGACAATGCCGAATTCTTCGTTCGTGGTGTCACCAGTTTCGGTTATTCAAAATCTCCTCTTATCCTGATTGATGGTTTGGAATTAACTACTGAAGATTTAGCACGTTTGAACACCGATGATATTGAGAGTTTCTCAATACTTAAAGATGCTACATCTGCTGCTCTTTACGGTTCACGTGCTGCAAATGGTGTAATCATGGTTACCACCAAACAAGGAAGTGAAGGAAAAGCTCGTGTTTCATTTCGTGTAGAAGGTTCATTGTCTTCACCTGTAAGCAAAGTTAAAACAGTTGATCCAATTTCATATATGGAACTGTTTAATGAAGCTATTTCGACTCGTAACCCTTTGGAAAGAGCAAGGTACTCACAAATGCAAATTGATAATACCAAAGCAGGATTGAACAAAAACGTTTATCCGGCTACGGATTGGTATAATTTATTGTTCGCAGACCAAACATGGAATCAAAGATACAATATGAATATCAATGGAGGTGGTAAAGTTGCCCAATACTATATCGCAGCCAACTATAGTCATGATAACGGTAACTTGAAAGTAGATAAAAGAAACAACTTTAATCAAAACATATCTATTAATAGAGTTAATGTTCGTTCAAATATAACCATCAACATGGCCCCTACTACCAAGGTTGCAATTCGCATGAATGGCAGCTTCGATGATTACAAAGGTCCTGTTCATGATGGTACTAAAGTTTATTCTATGATTATGAAAACCAGCCCGGTTGATTATCCAGCTTATTTTGATGCTGATGCTGATCATAAATACACCAACCATATTTTGTTCGGTAACAATAATCAAGCTAATGCACTTAACCCATATGCAGAGCTGGTAAAAGGTTATAGAAACTATAGCCGCACTTTCTTATCAATGCAAGCAGAGTTAAATCAAAAAATTAGATTTAATCACCAAAGGGTTGAATTTCAGATTATCGGTTAACACGAACAGAACCGGTTTCTATGAATCATCACGTCAATACAATCCATACTACTATTATGTAGATAGCTACGATAGGATTAAAGATGAATATGTCCTTTTTAACTCTAACGAGCAGACAGGTACTGAATATCTTAACTATACAAAAGGTAATGAATATAGTTTAAGTGTTGTTTATCTTGAAACTGCACTTAACTATGCCCGAGCCTTCAATGATAAACATGATGTATCAGGTCTTATGGTTTTCACTATGCGTGACGAATCAAGATCGGCAGCCTCATCATTATCTCAATCACTTCCTTATAGAAATTTAGGCCTTGCCGGACGAGCAACTTATGGTTATGACTCACGTTACTTTATTGAAGCTAACTTTGGTTACAATGCATCTGAACGTTTCCATAAATCACACCGTTGGGGGTTTCTTCCCATCAGTAGGTTTTGGATGGATACTTACTAACGAAGAATTTATGAAAAATGTGAATAACAACGTCCTTTCTTTGTTAAAGTTTAAAGGAACTTATGGTAAAGTAGGTAACGAGAGAATTGGTGATGTAAACGACCGTTTCTTCTATCTTTCTAATGTTAATTTATCTGCAACTACCGGACCTGGTTTCGGTTTAAATATGAACAGGCCGATTCACAGGCCAACAACAAGCATTATACGTTATGCCAATAATAACATTGGGTGGGAAGTTGCTAATAAATTAGACTTAGGTTTCGAATTAGAACTATTCAACGATTTCGTAATTATTGCTGACTACTTCCGTGAAGATCGTAGTAATATCCTACAATCTCGTGCATCTATAACCGATGAAATTGGAGTTGAATTTCCGGATAATGTAAAGGCTAACATCGGTAAAGCATTCTCTCAAGGTTTTGATGGTTCTATCGACTACAATAAATCATTCAACAAAGATTTGTGGTTACAAGGCCGTGTTAACTTTACTTATGCCAAAGGTAAGTTTAATTTATATGAAGAACCTGAATATGCCGATGCGCCATGGTTGAGCCACATTGACCAACCTATTACACAGCAATGGGGGGGTTATGTTGCAGAACGTTTGTTTGTTGATGAAAACGATGTGAAGAACTCACCTTCTCAATTTGGTGATTACAAGGCAGGTGATATTAAATACAAAGATATCAATGGTGACGGTGTTATCAACTTTAAAGACAGAGTGCCAATTGGATATCCTACAACTCCAGAAATAATTTACGGTTTCGGTTTATCATTAGGATACAAGAATTTTGATCTCTCGGCTTTCTTTCAAGGTTCAGGACGTTCATCATTCTGGATTGACCAAGGAGCTACTGCACCATTCGTCGCATCTTCAATGGACAATAGGATTGGCAACAACACAATGTTGAAAGCTTATGCTGATGATTACTGGTCAGAAAGTAATCAAAACATATATGCTTTGTGGCCTCGTTTGTCATCTTACGTAATTGAAAATAATAACCAAACCAGTACTTGGTTTATGCAAGACGGTTCATTTTTGCGTTTGAAATCGGTAGAAATTGGTTATACTATATCCAAAAAAAATTCAGCGTAAACTACTCATCGACAACTTCCGTATCTATGTTGATGGTTCAAATCTTCTTACATTAAGCAAGTTTAAATTGTGGGATCCTGAAATGGCAGGAAATGGTTTAGGATATCCTATTCAGAGAGTTATAAATTTTGGCTTACAGATTGGATTTTAAAATAGTTTAACTATGAAACATATATCAATAATATTTAGCATTCTTATGGCAATCATGTCATTTGGCTCTTGCAGTTACCTGGATATTATTCCAGACAACGTTGCAACGCTTGATCATGCTTTTGCAGATGAAACAACTGCCGAAAGATATCTATTTACATGCTATGCCGGCCTTCCGAAAGAGCATAACGGCAATACCGATCCCGCAATGGCAGGATCATACGAATTCTGGCAAAAGATTCTTATACAGAAATTGATGCCCCCCCTTTTAAGACTCCTTTTAGAATTAAAGACGGGTTCCAAAATTCTAACAATCCTTATGTAGATAATTATAGAGGTACTAATGGAGGTACTCCATTGTACAAAACTATAAGGAAGTGTTATATCTTTCAAAATAACATTGATAAGGTGATTAATATTAGCGAGCTAAATAAGCAGCGCTGGATTGCTGAATCAAAAGTAATTATTGCTTATTGCTACTTCTATCTGGTACGTCAATATGGCCCGGTACCTTTGATTACTAAAGAGTATTCAATTGACTCTAGTACTGATGATATTCGTTTAAATCGTAACACAATGGACGAATGTGTCAATTTTATTGTTACTACTTTAGATGAAGCCGCTGATCATTTACCACCAGTAATTAGCAACAAATCTGAAGAGTTGGGCCGTTTTACTCAGCCTATTGCTTTGACCCTAAAAGCAAAAACTCTTTTATTGGCAGCAAGCCCATTGTTCAATGGTAATGCATACTTGGCCGACTGGACAAACCCTGATGGAAAAGCTTTATTGAGCCAATACGATGAATCAAAATGGGAAAAAGCTCGTGAAGCTGCTAAAATAGCCATTAACGCATGCCACGAAGCAGGCATAAAACTTTACAAATATGAGTCAAGTTCAATTGCTAAACCACGTAGAATGGACTTGACATTGAGAGGTGCTGTTACAAACAGAGACTGGACTGACGAGTTGATCTGGGGGGGCAATGTTCAAGCTAACACTCATAACCTGCAAACAGGATCAATAGTTAACTTCTTAGGCGTAACAGAAGCTGCAGGGGGGGAGGTGTGATCTACCCAACTTTGCGTTACTTTAAACACAGCAAAACGTTTCTATACAGCCAACGGATTGCCAATGGAAGAAGATCCAGCATGGGCTAATAAGAAAATAACTGATTTGCGTTTACCTACAGCTGAAGAAATCGACTATGTAGCACCAAATGAAATGCAAGCAGAATTTAATCTTCAACGCGAGCCACGTTATTACTCTGCCATATCATTCAATAGGGCAAAACGCTACTCGAATGGTAACAATGGTGATAACTTCCACATTGTAAGAGGTTATAAAGGTGAATCTGCCAACAAACAAGGTTACTCCAGTGGTTGGGGAGACAAGACAGGTATGAAAGCGATGAAATTGGTTAATCCTGAAACTACTTTAACAGGTAGTGCACAAACATCTACATTTAATTATGTTCCTTATCCTTTCCCTCTATTGCGCTTAGCCGATCTTTATTTGATGTATGCTGAAGCTGCAAACGAAGCTGGCGACCCAGATGGCGATGCTATTCACTACATCGATTTGGTACGCGAGCGTGCCGGATTAAAAGGTGTTGTGGAGTCATGGAATAATTCTACCAATCCTAACAAACCAACTACTAAAGATGGTTTAAGATTGATTATCCAACAAGAACGTGATATTGAATTGGCATTCGAAGGACACAATTTCTGGGATATCCGTCGTTGGTTGAAACTTGAATCAGTGAACAACCAGCCTATCACTTGTTGGGATACTGAAGGAAAAACTCCTGAAACATTTTATACTGAAACTGTGAGAAAAAAAGCCTAACTTCAAAAAGAAGGACTATTTATGGCCTATTGCTCAAGAGAGTATGGTTAAGAATCCGGCCTTAGTTCAAACAAAAGGATGGTGATAAATTAGTTAAACAAACAATCATATAAGATATGAAAATAAAAATTTTATCATTAATATTCACACTTCTTTGTATATTCATCTATTCCTGTACAAATGAAGATGATCTTAAAGTGCCAATAAAGGTTGACACTAATCCCCCTGCCGCACTTACTGCTGCAGATGTAAGTTACCGTCCAATCGCAGGTGGTGCTGTTATTAAATATTCACTACCTGATGAGAAGGATTTACGTTGTGTTGAAGCTCAATATACCATTACAAGTGGCAAAAATTCACTGTTAGAGGATCATTCTTGTCCGACTCTTTAATAGTGGAAGGTTATCGCGATACTAACGCACATGACATTAAATTATATGTAGTAGATAATTCAGAAAATTATTCTGAGCCATATACATTGTCTTTCGTGCCTAACCAATCGCCATTGGACGCAGTTCTAGAATCATTAACTGTATACCCCCCCGACTTTGGCGGTATGCAAATAACTTGGGATAATGTAGACCAAAGTACTATTGCATTGTTTATTTACAGAATAGAGTCTCCTGATACAATATTGATAGATCAATTCTACTCTAAAACGCAAAAGGTGAATTAACCATACGTGGTGAAAAGAGTAAAAAGACCGAATACTTAGTACAAATCAGAGACCGTTGGAATAACTATACTGATATGAACAATTTTACCATTACCCCCTCTTTATGAAAAAGAACTCGACTATACTAAATTGACTATCCCAGGTTCTGAGTATTTTATCAATATCAGTAATCCAAGTGGTATGGGAAAATGGTGGGATGACCAAAAATCTGCTCCAGGATGGGGTGACATTTTCTGGCCGGCAGGCGATAAACCATTGCCACATGTTTCTACAGTGAAATTTCCAACTCCTACCACATTGTCACGCATTGTATTATGGCAATATGCATGGGGGGGCGCTACCAACTATTCACACTTCTATTATGGTGCTAATGTTCGTGTATTGGAACTTTACGGTTCAACGGAAGTCAATCCATCAACTGAAGATCCTGTTAATAATCCTTCATGGAAGTATATTATGACTTGCGAAATTAAAATGCCTTCGGGAGGTTGGGTAAATAATGCTTCTATGACAGAGGAAGACTTTGATGTTGCCAAGAATCGAGGACACGAATTTGTGCTACCATTAAGTGAGGTCCCAGTAAAATACACCTATTTGCGATTCAGAGTAACCACTACTTTTGACGGTGCTAATTCAGGTGGTTTGCTTTCCGAGGTTAATCTTTTTGGTGACGACCGCCTTGAAGGTGAGGAAGATGAAGATTAAGGTTGAAAAGAAACCAATTAATTTCTAAATAATATTTAATTGATCAGAAATATGAAAAACTATATATTAGTTCTAATATCGATATTAATGATTACATCATGCGATAGTTACTTGGATAAACATCAAGTATACTTGGAAGATGGTGAAACGGTTTACCTTCAAAAGGTAGATTCGGTATCAATTTGCCCCGGCAATAAACGAGCAGAATTTAAACTATTCTATTCGAATGGTAATAAATTGAACCATACAATTCTTTACTGGAATAATGGTGCTAATTCAATAACATTCGATTGTGAAGGCTTGAAGGCTGGTAAAGACTCTTTAATTATTATCCATGAAATGGAAGAAGGAAATTACAGTTTTGAGATTGTAAACGTTAATAAATATGATCAACGTTCGCTCAAAGTTCCAGCATTTTCCTCTATCTATGGAGATGTTTATGCTAGTGGATTAACGAATAGAGTTATAAAAAAAAGTTTCCAAAATCAACCAAGATCAGGGAGTAAAGATAGAATGGCATGTACCACCAAGTAATTATAATAAGCTTGAAGTAAAGTATATCTCGCCTGAAGACAATTCTGTAAAAATTGTTACAGTAGAAAATTCCGATAATGTAGTTATTAATGAAATACCTAAAGGCAAAGTAATTAAATATAGAACATTCTATAAACCAGAGGAGTTAGCTATTGATCTGTTTCCTGCCGAATGGAGTAATGATATTGTAATTCCATAAAAGCATGTTCATATACACTGTTGCTGTCCAGTAAAAAGGGCATAACAAATCATTGCGAAACTGACCCCCCCAAGAGTCAGTTTCGCTTTGTTTTTTTGTCTCAATTAAGTCGGTAAGCCCAATGTGTAAAAGTTTAGACTTGAGCTGATTGTGGGCATCTTTTAATTTATGGATTTGAGTTTTCTTCAGACATAGCTGCCAGAATGGGAAAGTGGTAAGAGAAGATAGGCATATAGGCTTTGCTATCTTTATCTGTTTTTACTGTTATTATGCTGGAGAACAGATTGTAGGCTGCCTGTAGATAATTTTGCCTGGACTGTTGAATCTTAAGTTGCTCACTGAGCAGGTCGGTTTGCTGTATATACCCTTTGTCGAACTGTAACTGAACTGCTTTTGAATTTTGTTGACTCATCTCCCAATTTTCGCGACTAAGGCGATAGCTCTCTTTTCTTACCTGCAGAAGCGAGAGTTCATTGAGTAGCTCTTTCTCCCTGTTGTTTCTAATGTCACGCAGGTTCTCCGCCTCTATCTGCTTTTGTAGTCGTAAGCGGGAAACCTCACTCGATGTGGTGAGTGACTGTGTAACCGGTACTTTCAGGGAAACGCCGATATAGCTGTTCCCCCCCTCCAGTATTTGTTGTTGAAAAACGATGGTTCGTTGTTGTAGTAGCTGGAACCGTAATAGCCGTTAATGGTTAGGGTGGGGGGGGCATATTTCCATGAGGCCGTTTTCAGCCTTAGTATTGCCAGATTCACCACCTCCTGCTGTCGTAGCTCCTCAAGGTTGTTCAATGCAGGAGTGTAGGATGAATTTTCTTCAATATTCTTCAGCAAAGCAGTAATATCTTCTTTTAAGTTGAGTGATGCAATGTTTTCGAGTGTTACTTCCATGCCCATCAGGTAAAGTAGTTCCGCTTTTCGCTCCCCCCCGGCAATCTTTTCAGCTTCCAGGAGGTTGGCAATCGATTCATTGTAGATTCTATTTGCATCGTTTTTCACCGCAAGTGTAATTCTCTCTTTCATATAGAGCTGATTTGCATTGTTCAACAGGCCGGCATAATAGACTGTATCCTTCAAAAGCAGAAGCTTCTGCTCTTCTGCAATTACGCATTCAGCATAGGCGAGAGCAAGCCTCTCCTTGAAATCATCAATTGAAATCTGTGCTTCATACTCCTGAATTCTTAACTGTTGCTTCTGTTGTGCAACTCGATGTAACTTTTCAGGATTGAACAGGTCGTACTTTAGGTTAACACCTGCAGAGGAGTTCCATTTCGTGTTAAACTGCAGGTACATAATCTCACTCTCCGGTGATGAGGGATTGAAAGCATGTGCAGGTACCGGGGGTTGCCGGAATTATAAGGTTGCGTCTCAATTCTCCTGACAGATAAATGTCGGGGATGTGTTCCAGGCGGCTTTCTTTAACCTGAATAGTTACATCTTCCAGCTTCAGCTTCTCTACACTCAGTATGGGTGAATGACCCAGTGCATAGTCCATAGCTCTGTCAAGCGTAAGCGATTCAGAAATTGGTTTTTGTGACAAAGCTTCTCTTGGGGGGGATTTTGTTCAACAACTTTCTTTGAATGCTCGTGTGACACAGCTTCCTTTGCGGGTAATTGTGCAACAGAAGCAGCCGATAGAATGAATATTGCTATGAGTGTAATTTTTTTTCATAGGAAAAATAAATTTTAACGAAACACCGATGATGGTTCCACTTTTTTTTAGTTTATTGATCGAAAAATATGAACTGCCCACTGAAATGAGTAATGTCACTGATAAGAGGAAGATGAGAAAGGGAGGTGTCAGGCCGATAATCAGCCCGGCTTTTGCCATACCCGCTTTGGTGATAATTAGCAATAACAGGGAAACGGTGAACCCAACTACGGCGTAGATAACCGATTGGGATATAACGAGTAGGCTTATATAATGGCCCGATGCCCCTATAGCTTTCAGTGTTCCGTAATCTTTTATCCGATCGTAGGTGGCAGAATACATAGTGAGCCCGATAATGAAGAAACCGCTGATGATACCGAAAATTATAAGAGTTCCGAAACTCATACCCATATTGTTTGCCGTCATTACATTTACAATTGTAGTTTTACTGAGCATATCGGAGCGCCATGCCTTAAGGTCGGGTGCAATATGGTTGATCTGTGAAATAACCGGCTCAATTTTGTCAGGGTCTTTTACTGTGACAATGATTCCGCTGACCATAAAACCTGATAATCCGGAATAGAACCGTGCTTTTGATGTGGTTGTATAGATTAGCGGAGTAGAAAATCCTTTAGCACTTTTTGTTGTTACACCAATAGTGGCCGTTTTTCCGTTGATTTCAAATTGAGTACCCTGCTGAAGGTTAAAACCGAATGTTCTGTTGTCGTAATAATCGGAAGATACCATATCGGGAAAAGAAAGGTTATGTATGTCGCCAGACAGGAGCAGTCCAGGATGAGGACCTGCTGCCATGGCAGGATAATCACTGCCTATTATCATTGCCGGTGCATCATTGCCGTTGGGGAGCTTGACCGATACGTTCGCAACAATAAAGCCATGGGTCTCATCCACCCCCCCTTCAACGCTCCTTAGCTGATTCACCCATCTTATATCGAAAGGAGAGAGCTGATTCACGTTATTGGTCTGTCTCTTTACTACAAAAATCTGTGCATAGTCGGAATTTGAATTACCTACAATGCCGCCGATAAGATTTGCAAGGTAAAAGAACATGCCCAACTCCACTCCAATCAGGTAGATACTGATGACTATAGCAGTGAGGATACCCAGGCTTTTGGATTTTCAAATCGTACAAATTTATAGGCTGTCGAGATCATGGTCGGTTAATTTAGATGGACTGTACATTCCACTTTTGTATCGATAAGTAGATCTTTTCGCATACTGTGCAGAGATACTTCTATCTCACGTATGCGACGGTCTTCCAACTCATTGCCGCTGTCTGAGAAGAGAGATTTTCGCTTCAGGTAGGGTGAGATGTGCAGGATTTCTCCCAAAGCCGTAACGGCAGAGTCCCCCCCGGCAGATTTATTGTACAGTGCATTCCCAAAGCCAGATCACGTGCATATAACTCATCTATCTCAGCCATCACAATGAGCGGCGCATCGGGTGCGATGCGTCCGTAAGTCTCATATAGGCTTAGCGCTTCACCAGCACGGGGGGGTGTGATATCAAGCAGAATCCCGTCGAACGGTGCCTGGAACCGGGTACGGGCCAGATCTTTTATCCGTGAAGATCGCTGTATGGTTATTTCTTTGAGTTGTGCCTGTTGTTCACGGTAGTCGTTTTCCATTTTTTTCAACAGTTCGCAACCCTTATCATATTCATTCTGCAATTTGCGTACATCCTCTCCGGTAGCGGCTCCTGCCTCCAGCAGCTCACGGGCATCGGTCAGCAGGCGAAGTTTTTCGACCAGTGAAATCCTCTCATGTTCCAAAGCTGCAGCTGCTGAACCCACGGCATTTTGCTGAGAGATGATACGGGTGTCGCTCTCTTTTACCGAAAGCATTTCGTCTGTCATATCCAGTAGGAGCAACAGATCTCCCTCCTTTACCGTGTCACCTGGTTTGGCACACACCTTTGTTACAATTCCCGAAGCGGGGGGGAGGCTAGCTCGCTGACTCCTCCATGGGGGGGAGTGATCTTTCCTATTCCCACTATACGTGAAGGGGATGACAGTGTTACGGTAACCTGCCGATCTTTTTGATTACTGCAGGCTGAGGTGATCACCAGTGATATCAAAAGCAATAAAAAAATCTTTTTTTCATTTATATAGGGTTTACTTTTTTTTATTTAAATCATATGTTTGAAATCTGAATCTTCGATTTAAAAATCCTCTTCCGAACCGCTGTCGACTATTTTTCCTTCAGAGACATATATTGTACGGTCTGCATATTTTTTTTAACCTCATGTCGTGAGTTACAATGATTACCGCCCTGTTATCACGGGATAGATTACTCAACATATCCATCACCTGTTTTGCACTTTGGTGATCGAGAGAGGCAGTAGGCTCGTCGCACAATATTAATCTGGGGGGGTCGGTGATAAGTGAACGGGCAATTGCAATGCGTTGCTGTTGTCCTCCACTCAGGTTGCGCGGAAGATTGTTTTTCCGGTCTTCCATGTCGAAGGTGCGTATCAGTTCAAGTGCTCTTTTCTTTGCCTCTTTCCGGCTTTTACCCTGCAAGATTAGCGGATGCATGATGTTCTCCAAAGCATTTAGTGGTGCTAGCAGGTTAAAGCCCTGAAATACGAAGCCTATATGATTCAGTCTTAATGAGCCCAGGGCTCTTTCCGAAAGCTCGTTTACACAGGTGTCGCCCACCCACACCTTGCCCATGGTGGGATAGATCACGCAGCCCAGCAACGATAAAAGTGTTGTCTTGCCGGAGCCTGAAGGGCCTACTATAAGCGTTACCTCACCTTTGTTGAATGCAATTGTAGAGGGGGGGTGAAGCGCAACAATAGTAGTATCTCCTGTTTTATACTCTTTCCCGGCATCAGAAAGTCGTGCCGCAATATTCATATTCAATTGTTTTTACAGCAAAGTAATACATTTACGGACTAAATAGCAAATAAATTTGTATAATATTTATATAAATAGTACATTTACGTCTATAATTGTATTATATGAGGACAAAAAAAATATTATTGGGAATTATTGATGAACTGGAAAAGTTTGAGAATACGCTCTCGAATGATGATACACCGGAAATTGACGATTTTATACTATATTTATGTAGCAAAAATGTTGATCTTCGAACTTCAGCCGAAGTCCAGATAGCTCAACAGATTAGCCTGTTGCACCGCTATTCCAAATTTTATGTAAAAAAAATTGCTGAAAAATTCTCTATTGCAGACGATGGATGAATATACCTATCTGATTTCGCTCTTGAATTGTGAAAGCCTCTCCAAAACGGAGTTAAACAACATGAATGCAATGGAGAAGACATCGGGTAATGAAGTTATAAACCGGCTGCTTAGAAAAGAGCTGATAGATCAACGTCGTGATGAGGCTGACAGACGGAGTATGCGTGTTTTATTACCGGAAAGGGACGAAATGAGCTTATTACTATCTTCCCTGATTTGAAAAAAAAGTGCTTTTTTTATTGTCTTATCCTCTTTCGCCGAAACAAAAAGGACTGTTTGCCGGTATACAGAAAGAGCTCTGCTCTTTTCATCAACGAATATTCATGAGTGGCAAAGAAAAGAGTTTGGATGAGATTGTAGCAGAGCTTGACAGCGCCTCTGATTAGAAGACAGCAGGGGGGGAATACAGAAATGTTCTTTTTTTTGTAAAAATAGCTTACCATGTTAACAAGGCTTCTGATTAGAAGGCAACAGGGAATACCTGTTTTGTCAGGGATCATTTTTATTTTACAGCTCTTATTATCTCCCGTTTTCCAGGAGGCCCCCCCGGAAGGCGCTCCACAAAAAAAACCGGATACTTGAAGCATTCTCCTGACAGACCCCCCCTTAGCGCAATAGGTGGTGAGTACAGCTCCGCAGTTGCTGAGTGAATAGAGGGTGTCGAAAATTTCCTGTGTCCACATTTCTGGCTGCTTCTCAGGTGCGAAGGCATCGTAATAGATCACGTCAAATGTTTGATGTGGCCGAAAATCCGGGAGTTCTTGAACATCAATCAGAAGTTTATTAAGTGTAAAGTCTGGGGGGGTTATTTCTGTTGGGGGGGTATTCCAAGGCGAAGTGTGTAGACTTATAAACACTTCATTTTGGGTTGGGGGGGCCAGAATCCTGCTGTAGTTTAATTTCTCAGCATTTATAACCGGGAGTGGGTAGAGCTCAAAAGTTGTGTAATTTACCTTTCTGTTCTTTTTTTCGCTGTCCAGGAGAGTCATGAAAGCATTCAGGCCCGTGCCGAACCCAATTTCCAGGAGGTTGACCGTCTGCTTATCGCAATAATTGAGCCCGGCATTGATGTATATATGGCCCGACTCCTGAATGGCACCGTGCGTGGAGTGGTAATGTTCATTCAGTTCAGGCACAAACAGTGTGTGCGATCCATCTTTAGTTGTTTCAATAATGGCCTTCATATATTTATCTGACAAACAAAATTAGGAAATCTTTGTTTACTATTTCATCCTCGGGTGAATTTTTTTTAATTTTGTATTTAAATGGCCTGAAGTCGTGTGTTACTTAATACATATTGGCAGATTGAGGTTTTGCTAAAATTATTTTTAGTTCTGCAGGATAAGAAAAACAGGCAATCAGGTGATTTACACTACAAAGAAATAATTTAATCGGATGAATAAATATCTTTGCATTATTTTGATTTTTACGCTTGCTCAGGCATGTAACTCAGCTTCTAAAAGAGGTGAAGCTGATAATAAAAGGGTGTTGACTGTTACTATTGAACCCCCCCAGCGTTACTTTCTTGATCAGATTGTTGGTGACGCGTTTACCATTAATACACTGGTCCCACCCGGAACAAGTCCCGAGACATATGAACCTGCACCATCGGT
>JMBV01000079.1_pt1 | contig 36777 bp, 69 predicted proteins | sample 616531 | NCBI WGS metagenome assembly JMBV01 (sample SAMN02727904, study PRJNA239997) | anaerobic digester metagenome | biome: anaerobic digester; isolation source: mesophilic anaerobic digester inoculated with municipal waste water sludge... | place: Germany: Bielefeld University, CeBiTec ...
ATATGTTTTTACTTTATAATTCTTTTGTATTTATAGGTTTTGTAAAATGGACAATTATTTTGTCAGAAAAAGAAGTTAACAAAATAACCAATATCATTAAAATTGCTCCTATTAATTGAAGATATGAAAATCTTTCCTTAAGAAATATAAAAGAAAATAATGAAGCAAAAATAGGTTCTCCAATGAATATAAGAACAGTTGAATTAGAGCCAACAACTTTTTGATACTTCACTTGAACAAAATTAACTAAAACTGTGGCAATTATAGATGTGTATAATGTTGTTGCGATAATAGTGTTAGTTAAACTCCAATTAGAATTAAATGAGAGGAGTAAATTGATAACAGCTGCAAAAAGAAATTGATAAGCTAACAGCGAGGTTTCTTGAACTTTTTTTAGAAAATTTAGTAATCAACACAATATGAAGTGCGAACAAAACGGCACCTATAAAAGTTAAAAATCGCCAAAATTAAATCCTGATATACCTCCAAAAAGCATATAAGAACCAAGTAAAGATAAGGGGAAACATATCCATTGAATTAAATTTGGTTTTTCTTTTTCAATTAAGAAGGAAATTATCGGAGTAAATGGAATATAAAGGGATGTTATAAAGCCACTTTTAGATGCATCAGTAAAATTAATACCATAAGTTTGAAGAGCGTGACCTAATCCAAGGATGACTCCTAATATCATACCGTATTTAAACGATTGCTTTCTCCAAATTATAAATGAAAACATTCCAGCTATAAAAAAAATCTGACAAATAAATAAGGAAATGTATACTCGTCTGTCAAAACTGCTTTGTGAAGTGGAAAAGTGCTTCCCCATATTAGAGTCACTAAAAATAAGTTTATATATGCTTTATATTTTTGTTGCAATAGTATACCTCCACGTTAAAATGATAAAATATTAATTAAGTTGTTTTAAATGTTGGGGGGGATATGTATCTATTTTACCATATAATTTATCAAATATTTTCTTTTTTTGAAGGAATTGATTATTTTGTTTTGAACTATTATAGGTTTTATAACAAATAATATATATGTTGCAATATTAGTATTTTGTTGTATAATTGTAGAAAAGAAAAAAAAGGGGGGGGACATTAACTTCAGATTAAAAAAAATCCAACCATAGGTTTTGTTGAATCTTTAGAAATCTCAGATTTTATTAAAGAATTTTCTTCAGAAGAAGAGGTAAAAATATGGGTTGGGACTGATAGCCACTCGAGAAATGGAAATGTGGTATTTGCAACTGCTATCGTTATTTATAAAACAGGAAGTGGTGGAACTTACTTTTATTATCTTACTCGAGAAAATAAAAGATATGATATGTATAATAGACTTATTAAAGAAGCGGAACTAAGCTTAGAAACAGCAAAGTTTCTAGAAGAAGAATTACAGTTAAAAAGGCCTGAAATACACTTAGATATTGGTTTGAACGGAAAATCAAAAGATATTTTTAATTCTTTAACAGGATATGTAAAAGGTCTTGGATATGATTGTAAGACAAAACCGTATTCTTTCGCTGCAACAAATATTGCCCATATTTATACTAAATAATATAAAATATTGGGTAAGTTAAAAGACATATAATGTTAACCTAAAATTATAATTATTCTGTTGATTAATCTTTTATTATTTGATATAATCTGTCTACACAAGTTTGTGTAGACAGATATGTTTAAATTATGGTTTCTTCAATCTTTAGGAGCATGAAATAATGGCTAAGAATAAAGTACCTATTTATAAGATTATCGCCGACGAAATAACCACTAGGATATATGAAGGAGTATATTCCTTAAATTCTTATCTCCCTTCAGAAAACGAATTGGCCGAAGAATTTCACGTCACTAGAACAACTATTAGAAAAGTTTTAGAAGTGTTAAAACATCAAGGTACAATAAAAAGTTATCCTGGTAGAGGATACAAAGTTCAATCATTACTATGGGAGCAGAGTTTACTTAAATTTTATAGTTTTGGTAGAAGCATAGCAACGAAGATTGAGAATTCTAAAACGAAGCTTATTTCTATTAACAAAGTTGACGGATTAGGAGACGTTGATAAATTTGAACAATTAGAATTATGGGAAATAACAAGGATTGGAATGGTTGGGGGGGAGATCCCTCTAATTTTAGAAACTTCTTACATACCTTGTGATTACCTTAAAAAAAGTTGATAATAAAAAAACTTCTTCAAACCAAGTCTTTATATGATGTATTAGAAAGAGAAGGAATAAGGTGTGTCAGAGCCAAAGAGTATCTAGAACCAGTTTTACCTTCCTTAGAGGCTCAAAAACTTTTAGAAGTAGAAGAAAATGTGCCTCTCTTTCAAACAACGCGATATACATATGATTCTGATGATAGATTCGTGGAATTCAGAGAAAGTTTAATTAGAGCTGATTACTTCAAATTTTACACTGAATTAAGTTTATAGTAGGAAGATCATATTTTAATTACTATAACTAAATTTAAAAATAAATTTACTTCCCATGGGTTTTATATATTTTCCCCCCCTTTTTTTTATATAAATTTTTTTTAATAGAGATCACAGGAGACGATTTAATGACAACGAAAAAAAAGAAAAAAAATAAATTATTCAGTATGTTTATAACCTTTTTAAAAATTGGCCTATTCACTTTCGGTGGAGGGTATGCTATGATTCCGCTGATGGAAAAGGAAATAGTAGATAATAATAAATGGCTTGAAAAGGAGAAATTTACAGAAACTGTTTCGTTAACTCAAACAATTCCAGGATCTGTATCAGTAAATTTATCTATTTTATTAGGATATAATATAGAAGGCATAATAGGTTCAATAGTCTCTGCAATAGGTGTTATTTTGCCTTCCTTTGTTATTATTTTATTAATTGCTCTTGCTCTAACAAATTTAGGAGAATTAGCTTTATTAGAAAAGGCATTTAATGGAATAAGACCGGCTGTTGCTGCATTTATTTTATATGCTGCATTTAGTCTTTCAAAAAGTATTAAATGGTCCACTGTTTTATTTCTAGTTTTTTTAATTTCTTTTTTTTATTAACAACCATTTTTAGTGTAAATCCAATTTATATAATAGCAGGAGCCTTTATAATAGGTTCTTTAAGTAATAGAATAAAAAATAAAGATAAATAATCATTGAAGAGAAGGGATTATCAACGATGCTTACTTTGCTAAAATTGTTTGGGACATTTTTTTTGAAATAGGTTTATTTGGATTTGGTGGTGGGTACGTAATAATTCCACTCATCCAAGAGCATTTGGTTAAGAATAATTGGATGAGTATTGAAGAATTTTTAAACCTTATAGCAATTGCTGAAGTAACCCCCCCGGTTCTATTTCCATAAATAGTGCAACTTACGTTGGATATAAGGTATATGGCTTTATAGGTTCTATAGTTGCAACTTTGGGGGGGTTGTTACACCATCTTTGCTTATAGGACTTAGTGTAGCTGCTTTTTTTTAAAAATGGAACTGGGGGGGATACCCAACAAAATATTCTTAAATTTTTATCCCCAGCAGTGATAGGTTTAATTTTAGGATCAGGATTTACTATAGGATTTACAAATATTACAACTCTAATTAATTTGTTGACTTTCATAATAGTTTTATTATTGTTGATATTTACTGATGTAAATCCGATGGTAATTATTATAGTAACAGCATTAATAGGTATAGTATTTGGATAAAAATTAACCAACAATAACTTTAAGGGTTTGAGGTAAAATTTCAAAATGAAATGGTGAATGTCCTAAAGATTCGCCATCAACCTCTAAATAGAGTTTTTCTTGTGAATAAACGTCAATTGTTTTTGCTCTAAAAGTTTTTACTGATGGGTTTTTTTATAAAAGAGCCGTTATATAACCCTCTCAAATTAGCTAGAATTTTTAAAATTGATATGTCATCAACTACCGTCAAGTTGAAAAGCCCATCATTATAAATTGCATTTGGTGTAAACATCATACCCCACCACTGTATCTACATATTCCAATATTTAAGGTTAAAGCTTTATTATTATAGACAATATGCCCATCTGCAATTATATTCACAATTGTAGGTTCATATGAAAACAAAGTTTTAACAAGATTGATAGAATAGGAAAGACTTGTTGCTAGTCTTTCCTTTTTCTATTAGCTTTATAAGTTACCTCAGCATCAAAACCCATTCCTGCAATATTTATAAAAAAAATCTCTCTTTTTCTTTTTTTATTTTGAATATACCTGACTTTTCCTACATCTTGTAAAATATATTTTTCGTTTTTTTTAAAATATTTACAGCTTCATTATAATCCTCTGGAATGCCAATTGTTTTTCTCCAATCATTACCTCTTCCGGTACCTATTGAACCTACAGCAATTTCAGTAGGTTCCACAAAATTCTGTATTAAGATTGCATTTACAATTTCATTTAAAGTGCCGTCTCCGCCTACAGAAACTAACTTTCTATATCCTTTTTCTATTCCTTTCATAGCTAATCTAAATCCATCAAAAGGCTTTTCTGTAAAAACATAGTCAAACTTAAGATCATTACTTTTTGTTAAAAGAGGATAAATCTTTTTCTCCCAAATTTTTAAAGATCTTCCACCACAAGCTTTTGGATTAACTATAAACAAAATTTTGTCCTCTATCATAAGCTATCATCTCGCCTTCAACTTATTTGACTAATTTTTATATGATATATCTTTTAATAAAATAAAAATCCCATCTATGGTTAACACACTGCTAAAAGCTATTGTTCCAAGTTTTCCACCTATTCCTCCAAGATTACAATAACTGCAAGTGAAAAAAAATAGGTACTATGAAAGAAATCAAAATCATTTTATACCAATTCTCTCTCTTTTTGAACTCATTCCAGCAAATGTAGCAGCCATAATAATTGAAGGAGATATATTTTTTTTAAATCAGGAATTATTACAGGCAAGATTAAAGCACCTATCAAACTTATTAAAGCAGAAGATAAAACAGGATCTAAAGAAAAATAATTGTAAAGGACATAGGTAGTTATTGCACCTATAAAACTAATTAATAATAATTCGTATCCAATTTGATAATTAAATGAAGATTGTAAAAGAGTTAAATCAAAAATTAAATAAGTAATAAGCCACGAACTAAAAGCTATTGTCCCTAATTTTCCTCCAGCTCCCACAAATATTTCTTTAGATAATTCATAAATAAATCCCGCAATTATACAAGCAGCACAAATATGATAAAAATTATGAGAAAAATCAGGAGAAATCATGCCTACAAAGGCTCCAGTATATATAGGTAAAGAGTACTTAGGAAAAAAAGATAGAACCAATAATTCCGATTAAACTGGCTGCAATGATTGAACCTTGGCTTAAATATATGTTCAAAAAAATAAGTTGAAAGTGCACCACCGAAAACACACAAAAGAGACAAAAAAATTGAAAGTAGTTTTAGTTTTTGAAGATTTTTTTTATGGCTTTAAATTCAGTAAAAATAGCATATAAGATGCTAAAACCAAACACTAACAAAAGAAAAAAAAGCAGTTAAACTAAACTTGAAAGAAAAAAAATAATTGAATAAATTACTAAATACAGCATAGAAGCACTCAATATAAAAAAAAGAAATATATCTAGCCCACATACAGATCCACCCCCTCAAAGTATTTAATACCAACAACACAAATAATTCTATCATAAATATTCTTAGTTTCCACTTACAAGAAAAGTCATTTTTAGAATTTATATTGAAAAAGTCTCTATTTAGTTATAGAAAGCAAGCTACTCATTTCTCAGATCTATTTGAGAATTAAATACAGTATAATTGTATATTGAATATATAATTAATTGAATAATTAAAACAAAAAAAGCTACAAGAATAATTAAAAGAAAAATAAATTTAATAATGGCTTTTTTCAGAAAATAAGCATTTGTATTTATAGTGGGTTCAGGACATAGGCTCCTTTCTTTTCTCGGTCAAATTCCGAAGAATTTAAAGTAATTCATTAATTGTGGATTATATAGGGACTTTATAAATCATAATTTTCAAGAAATCAAACATTTGAATTTTATAACGGGTCCAGGGCGTAACCCTCCCCCCCTGCCTTGGTACAAGTACCGAAAAATTCAAAAAAATTCAGGATTAGTAAGGATTAGAACTGAGGAGGTATTTTGTAAGAAAAATCAATTCTAAAACATATATATAATCAGGATTTTGAAATTTCTAAAGTATGTAATTTTCTATTAAACGAGGAGGATAAAAAAAATATGTTGGAAAAATTACAAAGCATCACAAAAAAAATAAATTAGCAAATGGATTATGGTCAATAAAAAAAAGAATGAGGAAGTATCTTTATATCAAGTTCAAGAGATGTATTATTTTGAAGATCATGAAAGAAAATTTAAACCAGACTTTGATGACTCAATTAAATGGGGGGGAAAATTACAAGTGGGCAAAGATGGGGGGGAGGATACGATAAGATTTTTTTGGTTTAAAGCTGAAATAACCCTTCCCGAACATTTACAAGAAGGAAGGATTTTTTTAGTCCCCCCCTCTCTTGCAAAAACTAGTAATTTAGATGTAGTTCCAAATTATCCAGAATCACTACTTTTCATTGATGGAATTGCACTTCAAGGTATCGATAAATATCACAAAGGTATATTTTTAGCTCAAAATGGATAGAAAAGAGATCTTTCTCTATATATATTAGGTCTTGGACAGGATTAAGAGGGGGGAACTTGATTATACGTTTTTTTGGCTTGGAATTTTTTTTGATGTAAATCCTGTTGCACAAAAATATTATTTCTTGGCGAAAAACGTCTTAGATACAATTGAAGAATTAGATAAAAATGATATTGCCAATTCAAGGTTGTTAAATATTTTGAACGATTCATATAAAAAAAATAAATTTTGCTTATCCTCGATCTCAAGAATACTATGTTTCTATAGATGAAGCGCTTACTTGCCTTCAAGAAGGGCTCGGGAAATTAAATTTTCTAAAAAGGGAAATCCCTAGGGTTATTGTAACTGGTCATTCTCATATAGATATGGCATGGTTATGGAGGGTTCTTCATACTAGAGAAAAAGCACAAAGAACATTTGCAACTGTTTTAAATTTAATGGAAGAATATCCCGAATATACATTTATTCATTCTTCTCCATGCCTATATAAATATTTGAAAAAAAAGATTATCCGGAATTATATGAAAAGGTTAAAGAAAAATAAAAGAAGGAAAATGGGAAGCAACAGGTGGCATGTGGGTCGAATCTGATTCAAATATTTCACCTGCTGAATTTCTTATAAGGCAAATTTTATTTGGGAAGAGATTTTTAAGAGAAGAATTCGGAGTAGACTCAAAAGTTGTTTGGCTACCAGATGCATTTGGATACACATATTCTTTGCCTCAAATAATTAAAAAAATCAGGGATGAAATATTTTGCTACTACCAAAATAAGTTGGAACGAAATAAACAGGTTTCCATTCGACACTTTTTGGTGGAAAGGAATAGATGGAACGGAAATATTAGCTCATTTTATAACTACACCAGATGAAAATAATTATTTTTATACATACAATGGTATGCTAGAACCGTTTACTGTACAAGGCATATGGGACAACTACAAGCAAAAAGATATAAACGAAGAGCTGCTTTTAGTTTTTGGCTGGGGAGACGGTGGAGGAGGTCCAACGTTTGAAATGTTAGAAAACTATGAAGCCATGAAGCAAATTCCCGTGTTAAACGATATTGAAATGGGAAGTGTGGAAAATACTTTGAACGATTAGAAAAACGAATACAAAATGAAAATGTTCCTGTTTGGGACGACGAACTTTACTTTGAACTTCATAGAGGTACCTATACTTCTCAAGCTTTTATAAAAAGAGATAATAGAAAGTCAGAGGTTTTATATCACAACGCAGAATTCATAAATTCAGTTGCTAAGTCTTTGTTTGATGATTATGAATATCCTAAAGATTCATTAAATGAGGGATGGGAATTACTTCTTTTAAATCAATTTCACGATATTTTGCCAGGTTCTTCTATCAGAGAAGTATACGAGGACGCTCGAAAAGATTTTGAAAAAAAATAAAAGGAATTGCCAATAATGAAATACAGAAAGCAACCTCTTTGATTTCAAATCATATAAAAACCCAAGAGGATAGTGTTGTACTTTTTAATACTACAAATTTTGAAAGAGAAGAGCTTATTGAATTAGAAAATGGGAAAAAAGCTATAATAAAAGGTATACCTCCCCCCCTAGGCTATAAAACTGTAAGTTTGTCAGAAATAGAAGAATCAAATTCTGAGAATGAAAAAAATAAAGGTTAGCAGGGATATTATAGAAAACAAATTCTATATAATAGAATTTAATGAAAGAGGACAAATCAAGAGATTATATGATAAAGAAAATCAAAGAGAAGTATTAGAAGAAGGAAAATGTGGTAATGTATTACAAGCTTTTGAGGATAGACCATACTTTTTTTTGATGCTTGGGATATCTCGCCATATTTTAATGAAAAGATGAAGGAAGTTACAGATTTAGTGGAAGTGGAAGTAGAAGAAAGTGACAATTATAGAGGTATATTAAAATTTACCTGGAAATTTTATGAGTCAAAAATCGAACAAAGAGTTATAGTTTACAATCATTCAAGAAGGATAGATTTTGATACAAAAATTGATTGGAAAGAAAAGCAAATTCTTTTAAAGGCGGCATTTCCTGTTAATATTAGAAGTACAAAAGCAACTTATAATATCCAATTTGGTAATATAGAACGATCAACAACAAATAATACTAGTTATGATATTGCGAAATTTGAGGTTCCTGCACAAAAATGGGCAGATTTATCAGAAGGTAACTATGGTGTTTCTATCCTAAACGACTGTAAGTATGGTTATGATATAAAAGATAATATTATGAGAATAACTCTTTTAAGATCTCCGGTAGATCCTGATGAAACGGCTGATAGAACAGAACATAGATTTGTATATAGTCTTTTGCCTCATTATAAAACGTGGAGAGAAGCTCAGGTAATTGAAGAAGCATATAAACTTAATTATCCAGTTATTGTAGAAAAACTGATATGAATAAAAAAAGGAAAATTGCCCAACAGTTTTTCTTTCTTTAAAATTAGTGATTCTGATATAATAGTTGAGACTATTAAAAAGGCCGAAGATGATAATTCTATAATTATTAGAGTTTACGAAAGTAAAGGTAATAGAAAACAAGGTGTATCATTAACCTTCTATAAAAATATAAAAAAATGCGTGGGAAACAAACTTAATTGAAGAAGAAGGAAAACAAATATCTTTTGAAGATAACAAGATAGTATTTAATATAAACCCATATGAAATAAAAACGTTTAAAGTAGATCTATAACAATTTTGCTTTTGAAATAGTTTATAAATTTCAAATGATACTTGTGTGTCTTCATTCAACATTTTAGGAGCTTCAAATAATGAAAAATTTAAAATTACGGGTATGCAGTTTTAACATACGTTATGACAATATATTAGATTTTGGAGTAAGATCATGGAAATGCAGACGAAACATAGTAGTTGGACTGTTAAAGTATCATAATATGGATTTGATAGGATTTCAAGAAGTATTAAAAATCAATTGGAATATTTAAGTGATTATTTAGATGAGTATGATTATGTTGGAGTCGGAAGAGAAGATGGCATAGATAAAGGAGAATTCGTTCCTATATTTTACAAGAAAGATAAATTCATACTAGAGAAATGGGGGGGAACGTTTTGGTTATCTGATACACCTGAAGTTAAGGGTAGTATAGGTTGGGATGCAGCATGTGTAAGGATTACAACATGGGCTAAATTTACATTGAAAGATGTGAACAATTCTCTTCTTTTCTTCAATACTCATTTTGACCATTTTGGGCATAAAGCGATGTTAAACAGCGCCTATTTATTACTCGAAAAAGTTAAAAATATTGCTAAGGATGTTCCTGTAATTATAGTTGGGGGGGATTTTAACAACACAGAAGATAGTTTAGTATATAAAATTTTAACTGAAAAAGCAGAAAAAGATTTGAGAATTACTGATTCAAAATATGTAAGTCTTAATGGCCATTATGGATGTAGCTTTAGTTTTCATGATTTTAATGCTGCAAAAATGATTTATAAGCTGTCAAATTCAAAGAGAAACAAAGACAAAAAGATGAAATATCTTATAGATTATATTTTTATAAAAACAATATTAAGGTTATAAATCATGGTATTTTGCCTGATAATTGTGACGGCATTTTCCGTCTGATCATATGCCAGTTATATGTGATTTAGAGATTCTTTCAAATTCCCCTGATTAATTTCAGGGGGGGAATTGTTAAATAAACAGCATTAAGGGATCAAATAATTATTTATTGGTGCATTGAAATTTTACATTTAGAAGAACAATAAGGTAGAATTTTCTTTGACTTTAGTATAAGTACTAAATAATTTAAAAATTGAAAGATAGACGGATTCCCAGTTTTAAAATTTATAAAGAGTCTATTCATTTCATGTTAGGAGGATAATTTATGATACCAGTTCCTAAGAAGCTTACTTTACTTGAAGGGATTTTTGAAATACCTGATAAAGGAAAGATTTATACTTCAGTAGATACCTTTAAGTTAGCAGAATTAGTAAAAAGCATTTTTTTTCTGAAAAAAACTAGAACTTACAACCTATAATGACGGCACATCAATTATTGAACTTATGATTGACGGAAACGTAGTGAACAGTTCACAAGGATATAAAATGAGAATTATAAAATCAAAAATTATAATTATTGGGGGGGCGACACATCAAGGACTATTTTATGGAATCCAGACATTAAAACAACTATTTAGAGAGCATGGTTATCAAATTCCTTCAATGATAATTGAAGACGAACCTGCTTTTAAAAATCGTGGTTTTATGCTAGATATAAGTAGAGATAGAGTACCTACGATAAGTACTCTTAAAAGTTTGATTGATATATTAGCTGAGCTAAAATACAATCAATTTCAGTTATACACAGAGCATACCTTTGCATATACTAATCATGAAATTGTATGGAAGGACTATTCTCCATTAACTTCTCAAGATATTCTTGAACTTGACAATTATTGTAAAGAAAGATACATAGAATTAGTTCCAAACCAAAATTCTTTTGGACATATGGAAAAATGGCTAACTCATGAAGAATATAAATATTTAGCAGAAGCTCCTAATGGTTTTATTAAACCATGGGGGGGAGAAAAGTCAGGACCCTTTTCTCTATCTCCTGCTGTTCCTGAATCCATCAAATTTGTCAATAGTTTATTTGATGAGCTTTTACCTAACTTTACAAGCACAAAAGTAAATGTTGGTGGTGACGAAACATTTGATTTAGGGTTAGGTCGCTCTAAAGAACTTTGTGAAAATCTTGGAAAAGGGAGAGTTTACTTAAACTTTTTGCTAGATATATATAAAATAATTAAAAACATGATAGAACAATGATGTTTTGGGGGGGAGACATAATAAAAATTATCCAGAACATGTAGAAGAGCTGCCTGATGATGTTATTTCATTAATATGGGGATATGAAGCCAATCATCCTTTTGAAAAAGAATGCTCTCTCTTTGCAGAAAAAGGTTTGACATTTTACGTTTGTCCTGGAACTTCTTCTTGGAATTCTTTTGTTGGAAGAAGTGATAATGCTCTAGAAAATATAGAAAACGCTGTTTTAAATGGGAAAAATTTAGGTGCAAGTGGAGTACTTCTCACTGATTGGGGGGGTGATAATGGTCATCCACAACATTTACCTTGTTCAGTTATTGGTTTAGGATACTCCTCAACACTTGGATGGAATCCCTCAAATAAGCCTTTTATTAACGAGTTTTTGAAAGATATAAATATCCATGTTTTTCATGTTAAAGATGACATTTCCCAAATATTATACAATTTAGGTAATCTTTACAAAAATATTGGAGTTGAAATTCATAATTCAACCCCTTATTTTTTTTAGCGTTATTATTTCCTGAAAGAATTATAAGTTCAAACGAGATGAACAATGTGAATGTTGAAGGAGTTAAAAAAATCAATTGATTTAGCAGAAGAGATTATACAAGAATTATTTAAAATAAGAAATAATTCCGACAAAAAAATTGCTAATAGATCAAATAATAAATAATACTGAAATGGCTATTCTTGGAATGAAAGTGATTCTACTTATTAAAAAAATATATGAATATTGTATCAATTCCAGAAAATGAATGGATAATTTTTAAAAAGGAATTAAATAGTGTAATTAATGATTATCAAAAATTGTGGCTATCTGTAAATAGACCTGGAGGACTAGAAGATAGCCTGAAGAAACTATCTAAAATTTTACAGTTGAGAAATTAATTATATAGGCGGAGAATATTCCCCCCCGCCTAATTTATTTATACGTGATTAAAGCCATTCTCTTTCTAAGTAATGAGTATGTAATAACTTGTGAGCCTTGTCACTACCAGGTTTTTCTAAGTACTCATTGTATAGTCTTAATATGTATGGATTTTCGTGCGATTTTCTAATTACTTTTGTTCTATCGATTACATTCAGGGCATCTATTCTTTTTTTTAATGACCTCAAAATTTCCATGATGATAAGGTTGACCTCCTCCACCAACGCAACCACCTGGACAGGCCATAATTTCAATCAAATGTAGATCTATTTTTTTTGTTTCTTATCGCTTCTAACAATTTTCGAGCGTTTCCTAAACCATAGGCTACACCAATTTTTATGATTTGGCCGTTAATTTCTACTTCTGCAACTCTTAAAGATTCATAGCCGTGTAGTGCCTGAAATTCGACTGTTTTTAATTCTTTTCCAGTTAACCATTCATATGTAGTTCTTAAAGCTGCTTCTGCAACACCTCCTGTTCTACCGAAGATTGCAGCTGCACCTGTAGATTCTCCAAGAGGATTGTCATAAGCCCTTTCTGGCACAGTTGTAAAGTTAATTCCTGCTTCTTTTATCATTTTTGCTAATTCTCTGGTTGTTAAAACATAGTCAACATCTTTATAATCTGGGCTAGAGTTTATTTCTTTTCGAGAAGCTTCGTATTTTTTTTGGCTAAACAAGGCATAATAGAAACTACTGTAATATCTTTTGGATCAAGATTAGCTTTTTGGGCGTAAAAACTTTTTACAATAGCGCCAAACATTTGTTGAGGGGGACTTTGCAGAAGAAGGCATTTCTATTAAATCTGGGAATTGATGTTCTAAAAACTTTATCCAACCAGGACAACATGAAGTCAGCATAGGCAAAAAGCCATCATTTTCAAGTCTTTCTTTGAATTCTGTAGCTTCTTCGATTATAGTAAGGTCAGCTCCAAAATTTGTATCAAAAACTTTATCAAATCCCAACAATTTTAATGCCCCAACTAACTTTCCTGTAGAAATAGTGCCTGGTTCAAATCCAAACTCTTCTGCCAAAGCTACTCTAACAGCAGGTGCTGTTTGAACTACAACATGCTTTTTTTTCGTTTACTAAATCTTTCCATACATAATCTATATATGAATCCTCTTCTAATGCACCTGTTGGGCAAACAGCAACACATTGACCACAGAAAGTACAAGCAGTCTCTTCTAAAGGTAAATCAAAAGTAGGTTTAATAACGGCATTGAAACCTCTGTTAACAGCAGATAATACGCCTACAGTTTGAAAATCATTGCACATTGTTTCGCATCTCCGACACATAATACATTTATTAGGATCCCTTATAATTGCCTTTGAAATATCTTGCTTATAGTTTGTAGTTTTTCCTGTGAATGGATTTTTCACTATATTTAGTTCAGATGCAATTCTTTGAAGATCACACTCACCATTTTTGGGACATTGTAAACAATCTTGTGGATGATCTGATAGAAGTAATTGAATAGCGGTTCTTCTTGCTTCAACAGCTTGCCTTGAAAGTGTGTTAATTCTTAATCCTTCTGAAACAGGTGTAGTACAAGCAGGGGGGGCTAACGATTTTCTACCCTCTATTTCAACCATACAAACCCTACACGATGAAGGCTTGTTTTCTATGTTAATATCTTTTAAATTCAGATAGCATAAAGTTGGTATGTAACCACCAAACTTTTGAACTGCAGTCAAAACAGTATCGTTTTCAGAAGCTTCAAACTCATCTCCATTTATATAAATCTTGGGCATCTAAATATTACCTCCTGATTAGACAATTTTAATTGCATTAAATCTACAAGTAGAATAACAAGAACCACATTTAATACACTTTGTTTGGTCTATAAAATGAGGTTTCCTCAATTCTCCACTTATAGCCTGTGTTGGACAGACTCTGGCACAAGCGGTACAACCTTGACAGTTTTGTGGAATAATTTCATATTTTATTAGATTCTTACAAATACCTGCGGGACACACCCTATCTAAGATATGAGCTTTATACTCATCTTCAAAATACTTAAAAGTAGATAGAACAGGGTTAGGGGAAGTTTGTCCCAATCCACATAAAGAAGAATTTTTAATGACATTAGATAAGGAAATCATTCTATCCAAGTCTTCTAAATGGGCGTTTCCAGAAGTTATTTTTTTCTAATATTTCTAACAACCTTACATTACCAATTCTACAAGTGGTACATTTTCCACAAGATTCATCAACTGTGAATTGAAGATAGAATTTTGCTACATCTACCATACAGGTATCTTCATCCATAACAATCATTCCACCAGAACCCATCATGGATCCTAATTTTTGAAGGCTGTCATAATCTATAGGAGTGTCAAGATATTCACTTGGAATACAACCACCTGAAGGACCTCCGGTTTGTACCGCTTTAAATTTTTTTATCCCCTTTAATTCCACCACCAATATCAAAAATAATTTCCCTTAAGGTTGTTCCCATAGGAACTTCAACTAACCCAACATTTTTAACGTCTCCAGCTAAGGCGAAAACTTTTGTGCCAGGAGAATTTTTAGTACCATATTGTCTAAACCAATCTGAACCATTAAGTATAATTGGGGCAATGTTAGCGAAAGTTTCAACATTATTTATTAAGGTGGGTTTCCCCCACAAACCACTAGTAGAAGGGAAAGGAGGTTTATTAGTTGGTTCACCACGTGAGCCTTCAATGGAGTGAATTAAAGCTGTTTCTTCTCCACATACAAAAGCTCCAGCACCTAACCTGATTTCTATGTCGAAAGAAAAATTAGTACCTAGAATGTTTTCTCCGAGTAATCCGTATTCTTTTGCTTGAGAAATAGCTATCTTTAATCGTTCCACAGCTAGTGGATATTCTGCTCTAATATAAATAATACCTTTCTTTGCTCCTACAGCATAACCCCCTATTGCCATTCCTTCAAGAACTGAATGTGGATCTCCTTCCAAGATTGATCTATCCATAAAAGCGCCAGGGTCCCCCCTCATCAGCGTTGCATATTACATATTTTCATCACTTTTTGCTTGTAAGGTAAATTTCCATTTTAAACCTGTTGGAAATCCACCTCCACCTCTACCACGCAGGTTGGAAGACGAGATTATATCAATAACTTCTTCTCTAGTAGATTCTAGAGCTTTTGCTAAGGCTAAATAACCATCTTTTTTTAAGTAATCTTCTATGTTTTCTGGATTAATATTTCCTGCGTTTCGTAATACAATACGTATTTGTTCACACATTATTTTACCTCCAGTTATAAAACTATTCCTATTTAAATTTTGATTTTTAAAGAAATGAAAATAGAGCCATTGCTTATAAACCTGCTTTAATTAAATACTTTACTTATAAAAACTAATTATAAAACTATCTTGTGAGTTTCGGGAATAACAAGTTCCTCAACGATTTTACCCTCGATCAAATGTTTATATACAATGTCTCGGACCTTAGATTTTGTCACAAAACCATACAACACAGGTTTGTTTCCAGGAACATTAACTTCAATTGTTGGTTCTGCGTAACAATAACCCAAACATCCTGTTCTTATTACCTCAACGTTATCCAGTTTTGCCTCATTAATAACGTTTATTAGTTCATCAAATGTTTCATCTGCACCAGAAGATATTCCGCAGGTTCCTAAAGCAACTTTTAAATAAGTTTTATTTTTTTGATGCATTATTTTTAAGTTCTGAAACTAAATCTCTTAATTCCTTGATACTTTTTAATTTAGGCACAAATGTTCCCTCCATTTATATAAAATTATCAACCTACTTCATACGAAAATAGTATGTTCTTGTAGAGGATTTAGGTTATTTTTCTTTATTTGTATATTCTCTTAGTATTTTCCTGACATCAGATACTTTTAGTCTTCCATAGGTCTTTTCACCAATTTTAACAACCGGAGCTAATCCACATGCCCCTAAACATCTAACAGGATGAATCGAAAATAAACCATCTTCTGTGATTTCTTCGGGTTCAATATTTAATATCTTTTTAAATTCTTCATAAATTGAGTTTGCACCAGCAACATAACAAGCTGTTCCTAGGCATATATCGATTGGATATTTTCCACGAGGTTTTGTGGAAAAGAAATTATAAAATGTTACAACTCCATAGACTTTAGAAACATGAATTTTTAATTTCTTAGCGATAAGTTTTTGAACTTCCATAGGAATGTAACCTATATCTTCTTGTGCTTTATGAAGAATCTGAATAAGCAAACTTTTTCTTTGTTCGTCGGGGGGGTAATCATTTACATTAACAGTATCAAGATACTTACGAAATGCTTCTAATTTAGTTTCATAGAGTTTTTCCATTAACAGTTTTCCTCCTTAAGAAAGTAGGTATGTACTCACTTTAGAAATTCTAAATCATTATTATATATATGTTTTAGAATTGATTTTATTACAAAATATCTTCTCAGTTCTAATCCTTACTAATTCTGAATTTTTTTTGACTTTTTTTGGTACTTGTACCAAGGCAGGGGGGGAGGGCTCCGCCCTTGACCCGTTATAAATTCAAACGCTTACTTTTAGAAAATCTTCATTTCTAAAGACCTTATCTAAACCTCATTTTAAAAATTTTAAAGTCTTATTTGAAGGTGTGCCTATTTATTAAGTAGCGAATAAGTTAAAAAAAATCACTTGCGAAATCAGCAAAATTTTAAACATTCTATCATATTTTTAAATATATTGGTTTAAAAAAAATCTGAAAAATATATTACTTTTATATACTTATTACTTTATAAGTAATAAGTATAATTTGTTGAAGAATATAAAATGGTGATTAAAAATTAACCCACACACCACCTTGGTTTGAACTTTCCAAACATTTTTCTACGAAACGCATCCCTTGAACACCATCTTCTACCGTAGGAAAATCGATGTCTGAAGGCGTAAGAATTTCACCTTGTTTTCTTTTATATATAGCGTCAACAAATTTATCATAAATTCTAGCAAATGCCTCAACATATCCTTCTTGATGTCCCCCGGGGGGGCTACATATTCATCTTTTATATGATCACTTACTTTATCATTTCCTCTAGATATTATTTTAAAGGGCTCATCAATTGTTGATAACCTTAAATAATTTGCACGCTCTTGAGACCATTCTATAGAACCTTTTGTACCGTATATACCAAAATTTAGGTTATTTTCATGACCAATAGTGATTTGTGAAGTCCAATATATGCCTTTTGAATTATTGTCGTAGTTTACAAGAATAGAGGCATTATCGTCTAGTCTATCTTTTTCTATAAATTTATCCATTCGGGCGCATAAAGAATGGATTTTAAGATTAGTTACATAAGAAATCAAATTTTCTACATGAACTCCTATGTCAGCAACGCAATTTGATAAACCAGAAATATCAGGATCAGATCTCCATTCATGACGAGGAACTTTTCCTATAAAGGGAACTTTTGCCATCCATTCGCTTATATATTGAGAATTGACAAATCTTACCTCACCTATTTTACCGCTTTTAACTAATTCTCTTGCATATCTAATCATTGAGTAACCAGTATATGCGTAAGAAACCGCAAAAAGTAAGTTATTTTTGTTTGCTAATTTTTGCAATTCTAAGGCTTGGTTCAATGTTACTGTTAAAGGTTTTCACACATAACATTTATCCCATTTTCTAGAAAGCTTTTTGCTATATCGTAATGGGAATTATTAGGCGTTACTATCACAACAAAATCAATTTTATCATTTCGTTTACTCTCTTTTTCTGCCATTTCTACGTAATTATTGTACAGCCTTTTTTTCATCTAACTTTAGTTCTCTACCAGTAATCAAGGTATTTTTAAAATTTCTTGAAAAAGATCCAGCAACTAGTTCTACCTTGCCATGGAGATTTAAAGCTTTTCTATGAATAGTGCCAATTTGGGATCCCTTACCTCCCCCCCAACCATACCGTAAGTAAGCTTTTTAGTCATATTATTTCCTCCTCTAATTAAATTTTACCCATGTACCTTTTTTTATTACTTTCTAGACATTTTTCTATAAATTTCATACCTCTTACACCAGAATTAATACTTTGAAAATGAGCATTAGAATTAGTGATTTTTTTTGCCATTTTTATTTATTAAGTCAGTAATGAAAAGTGAATATAGATTTTTAAAACCTTCATTAGTCCCATCTAAAATTTTATCTTCCTTTTATTAGTTTATAAGAATCTTCAAATATTATATTTAATGTATTAGCATGTTCATAGCTCCATTTTAAACTTCCTTTAGAACCATAAATTGAAAAATTAAAGTTATTTTTTTTCTCCCATTGCGATCTGTGACATGCAGTAAATTCCTCTTGCACCATCTTTAAAATTAACCATTACAATTGAGTTGTCTTCTAGTTTTCTGGGTTTAACAAATGTATCTAATTTTGCACATAAAGATTGAATATCCTTTTCTATTAAGTAAGAAATCATATTTTCCACGTGACTTCCAATATCAGCAGTTGTGTTTGACAAACCACTTTGAGAAGGATCTAACGCCAGTTAGATTGTTTATTTTCATTTTCTAGGGGGGGTTTAGCCAGCCATCCCTGAAGATATTGAGCATTTACCATTCTTATTGAACCTATTTCTCCAGATCGAATTATTTTTCTTGCTATTGGAATTACAGGAAAAGCTGTATAAGAATAAGTAACACAAACCAATAAATCAAGTTGGTTCGCTATCTTTTTCAAGTGTTCAGCTTCTTGTAAAGTTGTGGTTAATGGCTTTTCACATGCAACATTTATTCCTTTTTCTAGAAAAGCTTTAGCTATTTCATAATGAGAAATATTGGGTGTTGCAATAACCACAAAATCTATTTTTGGTTTTCTTCTACTTTCTTCAATTACCATTTGCTGGTAATCTCTGTATAGTCTGTCTCTTTTTATTTTCCATTTTTGACCAGTTAGAAGTGTTTTTTTTAAAATTTCTTGAGAAACAACCACTAACAATTTTAGCCCTTCCATCCAATAAAATAGCATTTCTATGAGATTCTCCAATCATTGAATCTAATGCTCCACCTACCATCCCATAGGTTAATTGACCATCCATTTAATTTTTCCTCCTAAGATTTGATGTTTACCGTCTTCAAAAATTCCAAAGCCTTATTATATTTATGTTTTGGATTTAATCATTTTTATAAAATATTATCTCAATATTAATACACACTAAGGCTTAATTTCTTTAAACTTTTCGGTACTTGTAGCTAGAAAAGGGGGGGTGAGGGTTCTGACCCTGACCCATTATAAAATCAAAATTTTATTTTAGAGAATTTTCATTTCTAAAGTATTTATTCAATTATATAATATTTATAACTGAAGGAAAAATGAATGCAGACAAGTGAAACAGAATTAACTAATGTTATCAATTTCATATGGTGTCTCTTGATATACATAATAATTTAACCAGTTGCTAAATAAAAGGTAGGCATGGCTTCTCCATCTAACAATAGGTTTGCTATTAGGGTCATCATTTGGGAAATAATTTTTGGTAGTGGTATATCCATTCCTTTGTTTATGTCTCTTTCGTACTCATGTTTCAAAATTATTGGGTCGTATTCTGGATGACCTGTTACAAAAACTTGTCTTCCATCTTTTCTTTCAATTAAATACACGCCCGCATCCTTCGATTCAGAGATAATATTTAAATCAGGGATAGGTTCTATGTCCTGACGTTTGATTTCTGTATGTCTTGAATGAGGAACCCAAAATATATCATCAAAACCTCTTACCAATTTGCAACTTTTATCGTTTAAAGTATGTTCAAAAACACCAAATATTTTTTTTATTAACGGGGGGGTATTTATTGATACCATAATGAAAATATAGCCCTGCCTGAGCACCCCCCCAACAAATATGTAGAGTAGAAAAACATTATTTTTAGACCAACTCATAACATCTTTTAATTCTTCCCAATAATCAACATCTTCAAAGTTTAAGGTTTCAACAGGTGCCCCCCCTGTAATAATTAATCCGTCAAACTTTTTATATTTAATTTCAAGTAATGTTGTATAAAAAGTACTCAAATACTCCTCTGAAGTGTTCTTAGATTTATGTGTGATCATTCTTAACAAGCTTACTTTCACTTGCAAAGGGGTATTCCCTAAAAGTCTAAGAATTTGAGTTTCTGTGACAACTTTTGTAGGCATCAAATTTAGAATAATAATTTCCAAAGGTCTAATATCTTGATGAATAGCCCTATCATGATACATTACAAAAACATTTTCTTTTTTTTAATATTTCACCGGCTGGTAAATTTGCCGGTATGTTTATAGGCATTTATTTCCTAATTCTCCTTGAAATGTAGTAGCTTTAGTTAGGGATTGATTTATATCTTCTATTAAATCTATAACATCTTCCAATCCTATAGATAGTCTTATCATATCCTCAGTAACCCCAGAGGCAAGTTGTTCTTCTTTAGTTAGTTGTTGGTGAGTGGTACTAGCAGGATGAATCGCTAAAGATCTAACATCTCCAACATTAGCAACATGTTGAAAGAGTTCTAAGTGTTCTATAAATTGTTTTCCTGCTTCTAATCCCCCCCTTTTAATCCAAAGGTTAAGATCCCCCCCCAAAACCATTCTTTAAATATTTTTTTTGAGTTTACATGCGTTTTATGATTTTCTAATCCTGGATAAATAACCCAATTGACCCTTGGGTCATTTTGCAAGTACTGAGCTATTTGCAATGCATTTGAGCAATGTCTTTGCATCCTTAAACTTAAGGTTTCTAACCCTTGCAATATCAAAAAGAATTAATAGGGCTAATAGTACTTCCTATGTCTCTTAAAAATTGAGACCTGGCTTTTTGAATATATGCCCTATTTCCGAATTTTTCGAAAAAGTTTACTCCGTGAAATGCTGGATCTGGTTCACTTAATTCAGGAAACTTTCCGTTGTTCCAATCGAATTTGCCACTATCTACAATAATTCCACCAATACAAGTACCATGACCATTTATATATTTAGTTAGAGAATGAATTATAATATCAGCGCCAAATTCGAAAGGTTTACATAAAAATGGTGTGGCAAATGTATTATCTACAATTAAGGGAATCCCATTTTCATGTGCTATTTTGCTATTTTTTTTCAAAATCTGGTACAGACAATTCAGGATTACCAATGGTTTCAACGTAAATTAACTTTGTTTTTTTTGAGATTTTCTTATGTAACATATCAAGGTCTGTAACGTCAAAAAAAATTGTTTTAATTCCTAATCTTCCAAGTGTATTTTTGAATAATGTAAATGTTCCACCATATAAAGAACTACTGCACAAGATTTCGTCTCCGGATTTTGTAATATTTAATACCGATATTGTTTCAGCGGCTTGACCCGATGCAGTAGCCAGGGCCCCCCCCACTCCTGCTTCCAAAGTAGCAATTCGCTTTTCTAAAACCTCTGTGGTTGGGTTTTCCATTCTTGTATAAATATTGCCACTTTCTTCCAAAGAAAAGAGACTAACTGCATGATTAGTATCTTTAAACATATAAGAGGATGTCTGATAGATGGGAACAACATTTGAACCAGTTGTAGGATCTGAATTGTACCCGGCGTGGATCATTAAAGTATCAAATTTGTAATTCTTTTTTTTGCCATTTTTATTCCTCCTTAAAAGTTTGGGGGGGTTTTATGCATGAATCTTTAAAAATCAAAAACCTTATGTCCATTTTTTTTAAAAAAAATAAAAAAAACCTCTTCTTAAGACGAGAAGAGGTTTATTTTTTTATTTTCCTCTCCTTATCTCTCAGAATTATTTCTGCAGGATTTGGCACCTTCACATAAAGATTATTTATGTAGGTTGCCGTGGTTTCACAGGGCCAGTCCCTCCACCACTCTCGATAAGGTATAAATTTATTAATTTTGATAAATTTTAACACAATTTATTATCAATGTCAAGTTAACTTATAAATCATGTAACAAATTAAAATTGTTAACTTTAATTAGAAACAAGTGTTATTTTAAAATGTTATAATCATATGAATTAATAATTTTAGATGAAATAGATGAGAAAGGGGGGGTTAGATAATGTCTTGGCTTATTCCAATTATTATATTTTTTTTGATCAAATAACGAAAAAAAACAGCTGAAACTATTTTAGTTCATAATCCCATAAAAATAGGCATTTTTGAATTAACTTATGTTGAAAATACAGGAGTTGCATTCGGACTTTTTAGGGGGGGCAAGGCTCTTATTCATGGAATAATAGCAACAATTATTGTCACATTTCTTTATTTTTTTTAGGGAACAGTATTTAAGGAGTAACCACATATTCAATTTTTCATTTGATTTAGGTATGTGTTTCATAATCAGTGGAGCCTTGGGTAATATCTTTGATAGAATTAGATTAGGTTATGTTGTTGATATAATATCTTGGCAAGATTTTACTGTATTTAATATTGCGGACATTTTTATCACGTTTGGAGGAATAATTTTATTGTACCATCTTGTTCGGAGGAGTTTACATGGAAAAAGTGATTTACAAAGTAAATGAAGGGGACGATCAAAAAAAGATTGGACTTGTTTGTTTTAGAAAAGCTTCCTATAAAAGTTTCTAGAAATATGATTCAAGAATTGATAAAAAGTGGGGCTGTTACCGTTAATGGCGGCATAAAAAAAAGTCTCATTACCTTGTAAAAAAAAGGCGATGAAATAGTAATTTGTCTGGATAACTTAGAAATATCTGATCATATGAATGAAGAAGACTCGATATCCCCCCCAGAAAATATACCTTTAGATATCTTATATGAAGATGAAGATATAATAGTAATCAATAAGCCCGCAGGCCTTTTGGTACATCCAACAAATAAAATTAGAAGTGGAACGTTGGTTAATGCATTAATGTATCATATAAAAGATTTCGATAAAATAGGAGATGATCCAAATCGTCTAGGAATAGTGCATAGACTTGACAAAGATACTTCTGGGGGGGTACTGGTTGTAGGTAAAAACAGTTATTCAAAAAGTTTTTTTATCTGAGCAATTTAAAGAGCGAAAAACTAAAAAAAATCTATTTAACCATTGTAAGAGGTCTTTTAAAAGAAAAAGAAGGTGAAATAACTTTACCTTTAGGAAGGCACCCTACTTCAAGACAGAAAAGAGCGGTTGTTTTTAATGGGCGAGAAGCTGTAACTTTTTACAAAGTATTAAAGGAATTTAATAGTCTTGCATCTTTAGTATGGGTACAAATTGAAACGGGTAGAACACATCAAATAAGAGTTCATTTTAAATATATAGGAAATCCAGTTGTAGGTGATACATTGTATGGTAAAAATAAGTTTGAAAAGTCTGTAAAAATTCCTATTGAAAGACAAATGCTTCATGCATTGAAACTAGGAATTTATCATCCGAGAAATGGAAAGTGGATGGAGTTTTTAGCTCCTTTACCAGAAGATTTTAAAAAAAGTTTTAATGAATTTCAGTAATGATTTGGGGGGGACAGCAATTGAAAATATTAGGTCCTGTAGAAACTTCAAAATCGATAGGTAAGTCTTATCTTCAAATAAAAGATCTTTTGTTTTGGCCAAAAAATATGGTTTTAAATGCATAGTATTATCTGAGTCTCATCCTAAATCTTGGCTGAGATTTATTTATTTATGTCAAAAGTACAAGATTAAGCCAATTATTTTATACGAAACAAATAATAAGAAGTTTTTTTATTAAAAATAATGAAGATATCAAGCAAGCAATAATGCATTATAACAAACTTATTAACAATTTAAATTTAAAAGAGATCGATTTAAGTTTACCTTATGTAAGGTATCCAATAGATGGTTTAAAGAAAATTTTTAAAGATCCTGAATCATGGTGTGTAAAAGATGTGCTAAAATATCAGAACGAGCTTGCTTTCATTGGCGATGAGGAGACCTATTATAATTTAAAAGAATACACATTTAAAGAGTATAGGGTTAGAGAAAAAAAATCTTATTGATTATTTTAAAGATATTAAAATGACGGATATAGAGAAAAAAAAGATTAGCTTATGAATTAAGTACAGTTAAAAATTAAGAGTTGAGAATTATATATTAACAGTAAAAGAAATAATAGAAGCTGCCGCCCAAAAAGGTATATTAATAGGACCTGGAAGGGGGGGCTCAGCTGTTGGCTCTTTTTTTAGTTTATAAGTTAGGTATAACTAAGGTTAATCCACTGAAATATGGATTATTATTTGAAAGATTTTTAAATGAATATAGACATGAGCTTCCTGATATAGATATAGACGTTGATGCAGAGAGAAGAAACGAACTTATAAAAACATTACAAGGAAATATGGGATTTTATAATGTTGTTCAAATACGGACTTATTCTACAATGAAAGTTAGGTCTGCTTTAAAAAGAGTGAAGAATTACTAGGCTATTCTACCGACCTTCAGTTATTACCTCCAATTAGAAGTAAAGAAAACCTGAATAAACTATCAAATTATACCAATAAAGAAAAAAAATTTTCTATATCTTAGCGTACTATTTAGAAGGTTTAGAAACTGCAGAATCAACGCACGCAGCAGGTTTAGTTATATCAGATGATGATCTGAGAACCTTTGGACCTTTAGAACAAAGAAATATACCTATACTTGAGTGGGAAATGTCAGATTTGAAGCTTGTGGGTGTTGAAAAATTTGATGTTCTTTCGTTAGATACACTATCTTTTTTTTAAAAAAAATAGAAGCAAAGCAAGAATATGAAAATTTAGAAGATACCTCAAATTATGCATATCTTTCAATGGGATTAACTAAAGGTATATTTCAATTAGATTCTAGATTAGGAAAAAGGCTTTCAAAAAAAGATTAAACCAAAAAAAATTTTGAAGAGTTGGTATTATTGTTGGCTATAAACAGACCGGGTCCACTTGAATCGGGAATGATAGATCAGTATCTAGAAAAAGATGCTCCAGATTATTTGAAAGATATTTTTCCAGAGACTAAAGGTGTTTTGGTTTATCAAGAACAAATAATGAAACTTTCACAGATTTTAGGGGAATTCTCACCAGAAGAATCTGATTTATTAAGGAAGGCAATGTCTAAAAAAAAGAAAAAGAGAAGATTAGTAAGTTTAAAGACAAATTTATAAATAATGCTACCAAAAAAAATAGGATATGCTCAGGCAAATTTATTGTTTTCTCAGCTAGAAAAATTTTCGCAATATGCCTTTAATAAATCTCACGCAGTAGCTTATGCACATATTTCTTATTGGCTTATGGACAAGAAATTTAAAGATCCATCTCATTTTTTTTAGAATTAATTAAATTAAAAGGTCTAGACGTTGATATAATTAATGAGGCTAAAATATTAGGTGTAGATATCAAATCGCCTGATATTAGATATCCACATGGTAATTTTGATAAGACCCAAATTATCTTACCGTTATACACTGTTAAAGGAATAGGTAAAAATATAGCAGACATATTTATGAACTGCAAATTTCAAGATGTTGAAGATTTTTTTTGATTTCGCAATACTAAAAAAACATTAATAGAAACATCATTGAGTTGCTTATTAAATGTGGTTCTTTAGATTATTTAAATGATAACAGAAAACAGCTTTTAAAAAGTTCAACAGAATTATTAAGAGGAAGAAGTCAGGAGCTTCAGGAAATTGGAAGAATTTTATTTGGAGACAAGAAAAAAAGATGATCTTGAAAGTAAAATCTATATAGAACTAGAAGATTATGCCCGTTATGACATTGAAACTATTGGATTACCTATAACACTAACAAAACAACAAGGGTTATCAAAGACTTTAATAAAAAAAATATTTAAATAACGAGAAAATTGTTTTTGATGGTTATGCATTTCGTGAATTTCTAATAGATAATTCTGCTATAATGTATACTAAAATATATAACAGAACCCTGAAAAGAATAAAGAAGTTATTATAGCTTTAATAGAGGTGATAAATGAAGATAAATATATTGTCTATAGCCCATAAATATCCAGGGCAAGGTGTATATTCTGCTACAGAAGACCACATGTATTTGCTTGAAAAGTATAGTGATTACGATATATATCAAAATAAGGTGTTTGGAAAATATGATATCTTACATATACATACGATTAATCCAAAAAGCTTTTTCTCATTATTGTTCCATAAAAAAAGAATCTTTTTGCGTTATAAGTGCTCATATTGTTCCAAATTCTTTAAAGGGTAGTTTAAAATTAAATAGATTTTGGCTATTTCTATTTAGAATATATCTCTGGAGTTTTTACAAAATTAGTGATGTTGTTTTAGCTGTAAGTGAAGAAACAAGAGAGGAACTTATAAATGATTTAAAAATTGAGCCAGAAAAAAAATTAAAGTGTTTCGAAATATTGTTAGAAAGGACCTGTTTTACACTAGTCAGAAAGATAAAGAATCTAAAAAAAATTTTTAAGAAAAAAAATATAGTTATTCTCTAAATGATTTTGTGGTTTTAGGAGCTGGACAAATTCAACCCAGAAAAGGCATTAGAGATTTCTTTGAAATGGCATCTGAATTAAAAGAAATGAAGTTTATTTGGGTTGGAGGTATGCCATTTCAAAAATGACAGACGGTTATGAGGAAATGAATGAGTTAATTAATAATGCTCCTTCCAACTTGTTTTTTTGCAGGAATAGTGAACAGAGAAAAAAAATGATTGATTTTTATAATATGGCCGATATATTTTTTTCTTCCTTCCTTGCAAGAAACCTTTGGTTTAGTGGTTTTAGAAGCAGCAGGTAGCGGTTTACCAATTGTTTTGCGAGATTTGGAAGTATATAAAAAAATATTTAATTCTTGTTATCTATCAGGTACTTCTATTCAAGATTTTATGTTGATATTCAGAAAATTAAAAATGATATAAATTTTTATAAGGAGTATGAAAGTAAGTCTTATAAGTTATTTGACATGTATAATGAAGAAAAAGCTTTTAGAGAATTAAAAAAAATTTATGAAGAAGGAGTTAATAGTAAAAAAAATAAGCAGTTAAAATTAAATAAAATACAAAGGTGAAGAACATGTCAGAAAAAAAATTGATAAAAAGAAAAAGGAACTCTTAGTCGAAAAAAAATTATTATCAATATTATTTTAGTTGTTATAATAGGATTTGCAATAAACATAGTGATTTCTTTTTCTCTGATTTTGAGGATACTGTAAGTGTCCTTAAAATGTTAATATATCTGTCGTTTTAATATCTTTTTTTTAATTTTTCTACTACTTACTTTATAGACTCCATTCGTCTATGTATAGTTACTTCAAGTTTTCAAAAGAAAATTAATTTCAAGGATGCTCTTAAAAATACTCTTTCATATTATTTTGTTTCTAACATAACTCCTATGACTAGTGGTGGACAGCCATATCAAATCTATCATCTTACTCAAATTGGTATAGAATCTACTCTAGCAACGAATATAGTTATGTCTAGATTTATTGAAAGTTTAATATTTTCAGGAGGAGTAATATTAATATTTCTGAAAAAGTTATAAACGTTTTAGATAAAGTTGGTGTAGGAAGATATATAATTATAGCTGGAATAGTAGTATCAATGAGTTTGACTTCCCTATTAATCTTGATTTTTGTTTATCCAAAACTTTTATATAAGATATTCAATTTTTTTTATAAAGATTTGGCCCAAAAAAATAAAACAAAAATGAAAGAACGGGCCTCTAAGTTGGAGAATTGGCTAGAAAATTTAAAAGATAGTATCCATTCATTATGGATACAGAAAGCAAAAATTGTTGCATTCGATTTTATACTAGGTGGAGTGGTAACTTTCTTGCATTCTTTGGCTTTTTATGCGGCTTTGGCAGGGATAACTGGTGTAAAGTTTGGGATTTTTGATGTTTTTATACTTTTTATCATTATGAATTTTGTTGTTTATTATGTTCCAACACCAGGCTCTACAGGTGGAGTGGAAGCTTTTTACGGAATAGTATTATCTGGATTTATACAAAAAAAGTTTACGTCTCCAGTTATTTTAATATGGAGATTTTCTACCTATTATTTGCAAATAGTTTTTGAAATATTGGTTTTATTTTTTTATTAGAAATAACAAAAAAAAGACGAATAGTTAACTGCTAATTGTGAGCCCACCTCCTTATAGAAGTGAGAGAGTTTTGTCACTGATTAGGTTAAAGTTTAATGCACTTTTTATAAGATTTTTCTTAATTCTATTAGTTTTTCGTCTTTTTCTAGTGATTTTAATCTAATAGTTTTGTTTTTCAAATTGTGCTCAGTATTTATTTTTCTTACTGTTGCACTCTTTTTTTCTCATTGTTAATGTATGAGTATATGCAAATTCTTTTACAAATTTGACACCATCTAAAAGGTCTCCGTCAGTAATACCAGTAGCAGAAAATATTATATCTTCGCCATTTATAAGATCCTCAGTAAAAAAATAATTTTTTCTGTGTCCCATCCCTTTTCGGAAATCAAATGCGATTCATTCCTATCTCTTGGCCATAATTTCATCTGTATTTCTCCATTGAGAGTACTCAACGCACCTGCTGCCAATATTCCTTCTAAAGTTCCTCCAATACCTATGTAAATATCAACTCCACTATTAGGCACAGATGTAGCAATGGCAGGTGTAATATCTCCATCACTTATTAATTTGATCCGTGCGCCACTTTGAGTGATATCTTCAATAATTTCTTCGTGTCTTTGCCTGTTTAAAAGGACAAAAGTTAAATTGCTAGGATTAACTTTCAAAGTTTCGCAAGCTATTTTTATATTTTCTTTCACTGATTTTCTTATATCTAGCTTACCTTTTAATTCAGGCCCCCCCACGGCCAATTTATAAGAATAGAATGTTGGTAGCAATGTTATTCCACCTTTAACTGTTGCTATAACAACGCTTAGGGCATTTGGTAATCCAAAAGTAGCAAGTTTCACCCCATCTATTGGGTCCACAGCAATATCCATCTCTGGAAAATCGTTCTTCCAAGTTCCCACTTTTTCTCCAGTATAAAGCATTCCTGAAGAATCTTTGTCATATTTACTAATAACAATTTTTCCTTTGAAATCAATATAATCAAGCATTCCCCTCATAGCATCAATAGAGACAGCTTTGATTTTTCCATGTTACCACATCCTAGATACAAACTACTTAGTAATGCAGATGCTTCGGTTACTCTAACCAAATCCATTGTTAATTCGGGATATATTATTTTATCCATGAAACTCCTCCTTTTATCTTTCAGCTATCTAAGCCGAAATATATTTTTGATGTTGAATATGATTTGTTAATAAAAACAAAAATTTAAAATATGAATAACATCTTTACGTTTTTATTATATTATATTTTTCTTTTTTTTAAAAAAATGGAAAAAAAATTAGTATAATTAACAACCAGTTAATATAAATAGATGTATTTACGTTTAATTCTGAGTAAAGTATATAATTTAAATATTTAATAATTTCATCTTTAAAAACTATTAAATAATTTATTTATTAACATAATCATTATTAGTAAAAGTATGATAAAATTTAATTGGAGGTGGATAATTATGGACATACACGAATTAGAAAAAAAACTAACAATTCAAAAGAAAAGTGTCTGGAGCAAAAGAGATATAGACAGTATCGAAGGTTATACTTCTAAGTACAAAAAAAATTCATAGATTATTCAAAGACAGAAAGGCTAGCGGTAAAATATTCCATTAAATTACTTGAAGATAATGGATTTAAACCCTTGTCTTATTATGAAGGTATTGGAAAGATAGATTTAGGAGACAAAATATATTTTGTAAATAGAGAGAAATCATTATTTGCTATTAAGTATAATCATTCAATGAAAAATGGTATTAACTTAGTAGGAGCTCATATTGATTCACCTAGATTTGATTTTAAACCCGAGCCACTCATAGAAGATGAGAATATTGCCATGGCAAAAACTCATTATTATGGTGGAGTAAAAAGTATCACTGGTTTAATATACCTCTTGAATTGCATGGAGTAGTAGTAAAAAGTGACGGTACCAAAGTGGAAGTATCTATAGGAGATGACGAAAATGATCCAATATTTGTCATTTCTGATCTTTTACCACATCTTGATAAAGAATTACCAAATAAAAAAAAGTATCAGAGGCTTTTGACCCAGAAAAAAATGAATTTAATTTTAGGTACCATTTCTATTACCTATGAAAATGATAAAAAAAAGTTAATAATCCAGTGAAATTAAATGTGTTGAAGATACTGTTTGAGAAATATGGAATTATTGAAGAGGATCTTGTAAGTGCCGAATTAGAAGTCGTTCCGGCTCTAAAAGCAAGAGATGTAGGTTTGGATAGAAGTTTAATGGCTTCTTATGGTCATGATGATAGAGTTTGTGCCTATACAGCACTTACTGGTTTAATTGATTCTAGTTCTTCTTTAAAAAAAATCCTGCAGTATTGTTGGTTGATAAGGAAGAAATTGGGAGTGATGGAAATACCGGAGCAAAGAATCATTTTTGGGTTAATGTAATTAGAAAGATCATGCATTTAGCTAAAGAAGAAAAGGTATGTAGTATTATTGATGATGTTATTTCTAATTCAGCATTACTTTCCGCTGATGTATCTGCTGCGGTAGATCCTAATTACAAGGAGGCACATGATTTATCAAATGCACCTAGATTGGGATATGGAATAACCTTAATGAAGTATACAGGTTCAGGAGGGAAATCAAGAACAAATGATGCCAACGCTGAGCTATTAGCAAAGGTTAGGAATCTATTCAACAAGGAAGATATTTCTTGGCAGGTTGGTGAATTAGGAAAAGTCGATAGAGGAGGAGGAGGTACTATAGCCCTTTTCTTTGCTGAAAAAGGACTTGACGTTTTAGATGCGGGTGTGCCGCTATTAGGAATGCATTCACCTTATGAGATAGCCTCAAAGCGGATATCTATGAAACTTATCTGGCATATAAACTTTTTTTGAAAAATTTGGAAAATGAGAGTATTTATTGGTAATCCCTTAAATGCCTTAGAATTTATTGGTACTAATTTAATATTATCAACTTCTGGTTGGTTATTGAATAACCAGGCTGATGTTGTTGGTATTTTAAATAGAGAGTATGTAGAAATCTATGTAAATGAAGAGAAAACTTATTTAAGTAAAGAAAATAGATTTTTAAATCTTAATGATTTTTTTGGTAGCTTTTGGGTTTGATAAAGACATTCTAAACTTTGACTTTTATTTTATGAATTTGGTGAATAATACTGATTTAATTATATTTTCAACTTATTATTCTGACAATGTCCTCAAAAAAAATGTTCTTGTTAATCCAATCCAATCTAAGAAAGGTAAATATTCCTACTATATTGATTAATAGTACTGATAAAATTTCTAAGATTTATTATATTATTCCAAACTATCAAAACGATTTCTTGGTGAAGGATTCAATATATTTGTACAGTGAATTCAAAAAGAAAGAGCATAAATTTCAAACATTTGGAAGGTATATCTTGGATTTACAAGATACTCTTTGTTCATTTAGAGTTACGGTGAGAAGATAAAATGATGTTTCAACGGTTTCTATTAAAAAGTTATTATTGGATATTTAAGAAAGATATTTTTTTTCTTCATTAGAAACCCTTAAAGGTCACAAAAGGATAACAAAGGATATTCTTGGTATATATATAACTTCAAATTTGAATTTTAGATCATTAATAAAATCCTTCACCAAAGGAATTGGTGAAGGATTTTATGTATTTTTTTTACTTTACATCTCGTCAAATTCCAAAACAAAAAAAATAAAATTGATTAAAGAATTAACAAATATATATGGAATTCATTTCATTATCTTTAGTAAAAACTGTATTTTAAGGATGTTTGATAATCGATGCTTTTATATGGATTCACAAACATCTTTAAAAGATCGAATTTTTAGTATAAGCTCTTCAAAAATCACTTTTTTTTATTTCCTGAAGAGGTCAACAATCCTGCGGTAACTATGACACTTAAGATGCAAAACATAGATATAATCTTTAGTACAAACATTTCATCTTATTTTAATCAAGATTTATCTAATAATTTAATAGCTTATGTGATTACTGATAAGAATGTTTACGTACCTGATCTTTTTGAAAAAAAATATGGTTATGGAAAAGACAAAAGATATGATAAAGTTAAATTTAAAATATCTAAAAAGCATAAAAAAACAATTATTTAGAAACTAATTACAAGGACTTAACGTTAATAAAAGCAAAATTAGACAGCTTTCAGATATAAAACATTAACGTTCGTTTGATACATTTACCCTTAAAAGATTTTTTTTGGATACGAGTTTCAAGCTTCATTCTTTTAAATTTGTCCTCGGTAATTCTTAGCTCTTCTTGAGCCCTTTCTAAAGCCCTTCGAGCAGCTTGAACATCGATATCTTCTGGTCGTTCAGCAGCGGTTGTAACTATAGTCATTTCATTTCCGGTCATTTGTAATACGCCGCCATGAACAGCGAAAGTTTTATAGTTATTTTCGCTTTTTTTTATTCTAACAGGGGGCTATTCTTAATCTAACAATTATGGGCAATCTATTAGTTAAAGTACCCATTCCACCTTCGATACTTTTAAATTCTGCATATTCTACATCTTCTTCAACTTTTATACCTTCAGGGGGGGTTACTATTCTAAATTTAAAGATGGTAAACACCTGCCTTTACTAGCAAAAATCAAGGTTATAACTTTTTAGACTTTTCTATAACTTCTTCGATTGTCCCTACCATATAGAAGGCATTCTCGGGTAAATCATCGTATTTTCCTTCAAGGATTTCTTTAAATCCCTTAATTGTATCATCTATTGTCACGTATTTTCCTGCATAATTAGTAAATCTTTCAGCAACAAAGAATGGTTGAGTCAGAAATCTTTGAATTCTTCTAGCCCTATTAACAATTTTTCTATCTTCTTCTGATAACTCTTCAATTCCTAATATAGCAATAATATCCTGTAGGTCTTCATATCTTTGAAGGACTTCTTTTACTTGTCTTGCCACATTGTAGTGTTCTTCCCCCACAATATTTGGATCAAGCATTTTAGATGTTGATTCTAAAGGATCAACCGCAGGATATAAACCAAGTTCTGATAGCTTTCTAGAAAGGTTTAAATTAGCTTCCAAGTGGGCAAAGGTAGTCGCTGGTGCAGGATCAGTAAAATCATCAGCAGGCACATAAATAGCTTGAACAGAGGTTATAGAACCATCTTTGGTTGATGTAATTCGTTCTTGTAGTTGTCCCATATCAGTAGCAAGAGTCGGTTGATAGCCAACTGCAGATGGCATTCTCCCTAACAAAGCTGATACTTCTGAACCAGCTTGAACAAATCTAAAAATGTTGTCTATAAACAGCAAAACATCCTTTTTTTTCTTTATCCCTAAAGTATTCAGAAATTGTTAAAGCAGTTAATGGAACTCTAAATCTTGCTCCTGGTGGTTCATTCATTTGTCCAAATACAAGAACTGTGTTGTCGATAACACCACTTTGAAGCATATCCAACCATAGGTCGTTTCCTTCTCTTGTGCGTTCTCCAACACCTGCAAATACAGAAATGCCTCGATGTTCCATAGCTATATTTCTAATAAGTTCCATAACTAGAACAGTTTTTCCAACGCCCGCTCCACCAAAGAAACCAATTTTTCCCCCCTTTGGAAATGGGGGGGCTAATAAATCTATGCATTTAATACCTGTTTCCAAGATTTCTATAGTGGTATCTTGTTCTGTTAAAGCGGGAGGTTCTCTGTGGATTGGCCAATATTCTTCAACTTCTATATCTCCTTTTCATCTATAGGTTTTCCTAGAAGATTGAATAGCCTACCTAATGTTTTAGTTCCTACTGGTACTTTTATAGGGCCACCAGTATTAATTACCTCTTCACCTCTTCTAAGGCCGTCAGTAGAATCCATTGCAACGCACCTAACTGTATTATCTCCGATAAGTTGCTCTACTTCAAGTACTAATTCTTCATTATTATATTTATTTTTACAATCAAAGCATCATAAACATTTGGTAATTGTCCAATGGGGAATTTAACATCCACCACAGGACCTATAATGCTTATTATAGTTCCTTTTTGCTCCTGCATTAAATTACCTCCTATTGCATTTTCGCCCCCCCATTAATTATTTCTATTAACTCTTGAGTAATTGCAGTTTGTCTTTGTTTGTTATACTCAAGAGTAAGTTCTTCAATTAAATCAGAAGCATTGTCAGTTGCATTTTTCATAGCATTTTGTCGTGCATATAACTCGCTCAATTTCGTTTCAAAAAGAAATTGGTATAACTTTGATAAAACATATAAATAAGCAGCACTTTCAAAAACTATTTCTGTAGAAGGTTCATATTCATATCTTTCATCAATTTCAAGGTGCTCTTTTTTTTATTGGCAACAAATCAAAAGTTGAGGGCAATTGGACGAGAGCATTTTTAAATTTCCCATAAAGCACTTTAACTTTGGAAATATTATTTTCTCTCATGATTTCAAATAAGTCCTCAGCTAAAAATTCTGCATGATCAACCTTTGGAATGTCGTATAAATTTGTTCTAGTAAGTAAAATTCCCTCATTTTTTTTAAGGAAAAGTATCCTTTTGAGCCAATAACTAAAAATCCCTTGAAATCTTCAGTATTTTGTTTTATGGTTAATGCTTCTTTTATTAGATCAGAAGGAAAAGAGCCTGCAAGTCCCATGTCAGGTGTAATCGCTAAAATAAGTGTCCCCGCACGATCTTGAGTGTAAAAACTGTCTTCAACAAAAGGAAAGTGTTTTAAGATAGTTTGTGTATAAAAAGAAAAATCTTTTATACCTTTCCATTGTTTTTGTATTTTATTGAGTCTTGCAGTAGCGACCATCTGCATGGCTTTTGTAATTTGCATGGTTGATTCGGTAGAATCTATTCTTTTTCTGATACTTCGCAAGTTTCCTCGGCTCATTTTATATCATCACCGTCACTTTATTTGAAGATTTTTAGAAATTTTAATACGGCTTCATCTAATTGTTTTGTAATATCATCTGTAAGGTCTTTAGTTTCTTTTATTGAATTTAACGTATGAGAATAATTCTCTATCAAAAATGTTAAAAATTGTTTTTCGAACAGAGCAATCTTTTCCGTAGGAAGTTGATCAATATAACCTTTTGTAGCTATATAAATAATAGCAACCTGTTCTTCTAATTCCATAGGAGAATATTGAGGTTGTTTCATAAGTTCTGTTAGTTTTTCACCCTTGATGAGTTGTTTTTTTAGTAGCTTCATCAAGATCGGCGGTAAACTGAGCAAATGATTCTAACTCTCTATATTGTGCCAAATCAAGTTTTAATGAACCAGCTACCTTTTTCATAGCCTTTGTTTGAGCATCTCCACCTACTCTTGATACAGACAAACCTATATTAACTGCAGGCCTTATTCCAGCATTAAAAAGACTTGCCTCCAGATAAATTTGACCATCTGTTATAGAAATTACGTTTGTTGGGATATATGCAGAAATATCATTAGCTTGAGTTTCAATAATTGGTAAAGCCGTTAAAGAACCATTTCCATGATTTTCGTTAAGCCTACATGCTCTTTCTAATAGTCTGGAATGCAAATAAAAGATATCTCCTGGATAAGCTTCCCTTCCTGGAGGCCTACGCAACAATAATGAAATTTCTCTGTAAGCAGCAGCATGCTTTGAAAGATCATCAAAAACGACCAAGGCGTCTTTTCCGTTAAACATGAAGTATTCTCCAATGGTGGTTCCAGCATAAGGAGCTAGATATTGTAGTGAAGCAGGATCTGATGCATCTGCAGAAACTACTACTGTATATTCCATAGCCCCCCCATGTTTTTCTAAATTGTTTATAGTTCTAGCAAGAGCAGAAACCTTTTGTCCTATTGAAACATATACACAATAAACACCTTTGCCTTTTGATTGATTATAGTATCAATAGCAATGGCAGTTTTACCAGTTTGCCTATCTCCAATAATCAATTCTCTTTGGCCTCTTCCAATGGGTATCAATGCGTCTAAAACCTTCAAACCAGTTTGAAGGGGGGTGTGTCAACTGGTTTCCTAGTTACGACCCCCCCATAGCCTTTCTTTCTATAGGATACGAGTCCTTAGCTCCAATACTGCCCCCCCTTCCGTCTAACGGAATACCTAAAGGTTGATTACTCTACCCAAAAGCTCCTCTCCAACTGGTACTTCAACAATTCTATTAGTTCTGACTACTTTATCTCCTTCTTTGATGTCTTTATAATTACCAAGAGTAATAATACCTACATTATCTTCCTCAAGGTTCATTGCTATACCATAAACCTTATTTCCGTTTGAAGCCTCTATTTCAACTAATTCATTTGACATTACATCTTTAAGGCCATATGCGATAACAATACCGTCACTGACCTGCATAACTAACCCTATTTCTTTTATTTCTCCGCTTTCATAACTTTTAATTCGTTCTTCTATAACTTTAGTTAGTTCTTCAGGATTAACCCTCAAAATTTCACCTCCACCAGCTGGGCATAGGCGGATTGAATCGCTTCTAGAAACCTTT